>ERZ773066.593-NODE-593-length-19794-cov-8.152135_pt1 | contig 19794 bp, 16 predicted proteins | sample MGYA00580573_ERZ773066 | MGnify/ENA primary metagenome ERZ773066 (study PRJEB29015, sample SAMEA2738128) | human oral metagenome | biome: human oral; feature: human-associated habitat; material: saliva | place: China | collected 2203 ... | reverse complement strand
TCTGATACTCCCCTATAAAAATGGCTATTTATCAACTGTTTGTTGTGACATAGCCATTAAATTCTATAAGTAAGATTTCTCAAAATCCTAATACTTCTTATATTATGGAAACAGATCCTAACTTCACAAATAGACGAAACTTTTTATCCTCAGATTATGTATTAAATAGACTGAAATTAGATCCTATGAATGTACAAAAACGTTTAGGGGATGGTTATTATGAACAGCAATTAGTAATGCAAGAAATTCTTCGTCAAACTGGAAAAAATAGATTGCAGTCTGGTTTAACTGCTGAAGAACAATATCGTAAATTAATGGATGCAGGAATTAATCTTACGAAATCACAATCTATAGCATTAGGCCGTAAATTAACAGTAGCTGAACAAAATAACCTTAAAGAGGATGTTGTATTATTAGTTAGCAATTCAGTAGTATTACCAAATGGAAAAACTGAAACAGTTTTAGTGCCTACATTATATTTGGCGCCTAAAACAAAAAGGGCCGATGGAGGAGCTAATGTACAAGGGGAGTCTATTAATTTAAATGTTGATAAGCTAAATAATAGTGGTAGTATTATAGCTGATAATAATACCAATATTATCGGTAATAATATTCATAATAATGGTGGTTTAATTTCGGGTAATAATACAATTATAGATGCTACAACTGATGTAATTAATACAACAGGAACTATTGTTGGTGAATCTAATGTTCTAATTCATGCTAATCAAGATTTTATAAATGAAGGTGGGCACATTAAACAAAATAGTGCATCAGGCCAATTATCAATCTCTGCAGATAGAGATGTTATTAATAATGGTAAAAAATATATTTCAAGTGATAATGAAATTGTTTGGGATGATAGAAATAAAAGAAAAGAGGTTGTAACAACAATTGATCAAGGTATTATTGAGGGTCAAGGAAATATTAATATAAAATCTAATAGAGATGTAGTTATGAATGCAGGGATAGTTCAAGGTAAGGAAAATATTGATGTTGATGCCGGCCGAAATGTTGAACTATCTACACAAGATGCTTCTTTGAATATAAAAGAGGATCACTATCATAAGGGAAAATCTGGTGGTGGGCACTCTATTACTACAGAAACTCATGTTGAAGGTAATTTTACTAATTCAGTAGGTAGTAGTATAGAAGGTAAGTCAGTTAAAGTTAATGCGAACCAGGATGTTAAGGCAAAAGGGTCTGATATACTGGCGAAAGATGATGTAAATATTAATGCTGATAATGTTAAGTTTGAATCAGCTAAAGATGTTGCAACAGAACAACATAGCTTACAAGAACGAAAGAAAAGTATTGCTAAACGTGAAAGTATAGATGCAATAGATAATTCACATATAGAAACAGTATCTGGCTCTAATATAGGTGGCAAAACAGTTAATATTAAAGCAACCAATTCTATAGATGGTAAGTCTGTAACTATCCTTGGTGAAAATAATGTTGAACTACAATCAGGTGGAGAAGTCAATATTGGAGCAGATAAACATATACTTGATAGCAATAGTAGCTATCATCATAAAAAGTCCGGATTACTTGGTGGTGCAGGGATAGGATTCTCTATAGGCAAAGAGCGAATTAATTCTGATGATAGTAGACACGAAGTAGTTACTGCTCGTAGTACTATTGCAAGTACAAATGGTAATATAAATATACAATCTAATGATACTTTACAATTAACTAGTGGTAATATTGTGAGTAAGAATAGTGTAAACTTATCTGGCTCTAATGTCATTTTAGATGGAAATATTGATAATACATCAGCGTCACATAATGAAAGCTATAAAAAATCTGGCCTTACGGTTTCACTTGGCGGTGCGGCTATTAATGCAGTTACAAATGGAACACGCACTATAAAACAAGCTGGCTCTCGTAATGATAAACGGTTGGCTGCATTCGAGCTAAATGAGGCACGTAAACAATTTCAAGATGGTTACTATGCTGTTGATGGAGCTCTAAAAGGCGAAAAAATTAGGAATTCCGAGACTGGTAAAGTAGAAAAAGTCGATGGAAAAGATAAACGTGGTGCTAAAAATATTGATAATGCTGTTAATTTATCAGTATCAATTGGTAGTACCTCTCAACATCAAAATCAATCAATAGATGTACATGAATATAATGGTGGTACAATTATTAGTGATGGAAGTGTAAATATTGAAGCTAATAATGCAACTAAATCAGGGGTTAATTTAGTTGGTCAAGATATATTAGCAAAAGAAGTAAACATAAATTCTGCTAGTGATATAAACTTGAGTGCAGGCAAAAATACTCTTCAAGCTAAAGATAATTATAAACATAGTGGTTGGAGTGTAGGGGCTAGTTTAAGCCTTACTTCAGGTAGTTTGTTAGGATTTGATGCAAGTGGAAGCCTTGCTAAACAGAATGGAGTAACTGATCAAGTAACTTATAAACCAACATCAATTCGTGCTGTAGAGTTAGCACAAATTAAAGCAAAACGTGATACTGAGATTATAGGATCTAAAATTAGCGGAAGAGGTGTAACCGTAAATACTGGTAATAATCTTAATATTGAGAGTTTACAAAGTATAGATAATTTTAAGGAACATAGTAAATCTGCAGGTTTTTCAGTTTCGACATCACCTAAATTTAAAGGAACTGTTGGAAGTGTAGGGGGAAGTGTAGGTCGAATAGATAGTAAACTTAAAACGGTTACTGACCAAGCTGGTATTTTTGCTGGTGATAATGGATATAATATAAGTACTGGTAATACAACTTCATTGAAAGGTGCTATTATATCAAGTAAAGCCAATAAAGATAAGAATTCATTGACTACAAGACATTTAGATATAAATGATATCCAAAATGAAGCTGAGTACACCGTAAGAGATAATGGAGTACAATATAATAATTTTGGTAGTAGTAAAACAAAAAGTAAAAAAGAGTTTGATAAAATCTATAAGCATATTGGTTTAACTCCAACAGGCGGTGTTGGCGCCCATAAAAAATCCTCCTCCATAACTAAAAGTGCAATTAGTGATGGGAAAATTATAGAAAATGGTCAAATGATAGATATGAAAACTATCAATACTGATATAGAACATTCCCTTAATGAATTGCAATCTATATTTGATAAAAAATCTATTGAAGAAAAGCAACAATTAGCGCATCTCTTTAGTATTAACGCTAACGAAGCAATCCATCAAATTGCTATGCATAAAGGCTGGGATGATGGGGATCCTCGAAAAGTAGCATTACATAGTTTGGTTGGTGGTACTACTGCAAAACTTGGCGGTGGACAGTTTGGCGATGGTGTATATGCTGCAGGATTATCTGAAGCTATGATGCCACAATTCAAAAAATGGGCTGGGAAAATCAAAGGTCCAGATGGAAAAGAGTATGTAGATCCAGAACATTTACAGCAAATCGCTTTTGTTTTTGGCTATGCCACTAATGAAATATCAGGAAAAAGTGGACAAAGTGGAGCATATGTTTCTCATATGGGTGCTAAATATAACTTTGGTTTCTTACCAAGTTTAGAAGAAATTAAAGAAAAAGTATCTGAAGGGGTTGATTCTTGGGCACAATCTCGTATAGCGGGTGAGCAAGAGGAAATTAACAATACGTTAAATCCAGAACCAAGAGAATCATCTCCAGAAGAAATGGGAGATGCTCTTGTATCAGCAGAAAAATCTGGTAATTATGATACAGGAGATTATAAAGAAGCTGCGGAGTATGCCTATAATAGAGATGGAGATGTAGACACCTTACCTACCAGTGATAATTATGGATTTACATTAGCTAATCAAGGTGTACAACCTACAGGAGTTACAGAAGATGGTACTACATATTATATAGTAAATGGTACAACATATATGGGGCCTAAAGTGCAAGCCCTAGATGGGATTCCTTCTAATGAACGTAGTAATAATCATGGATTTTGGCTTGAAACAAATGGTTATAAACCAACAGGGATATCTAACGGGCATACCTATTTTAGATTTTATTATGAGTTAAATAATCCTAATCACTTGCTCCCTTACAATCCTAATTATCAACCGACAAATAAAGAAGGTTATGTGGATTATATTGGATATCCAGTTGATCAAGAACGCCCTAAAACGCTATTGGATAGTAAGATTAGTAGTGTTATTCAAAATGAAGGGGAACAATATAAATCTTTTGCAACATTGAGTATGTTGAGTAGCTCCTATGAGAATCGTACTAACGCAAGTTTAAATTTAGATGATAGTTTTAATAAGGCTATTGAAAATTTGCCTAAGTTTAGAAAGTTTAATAAAAATAATCCTGAAGATCTTAGAGATGCTGGTAAAAATTTAGATGGCTATGATGATTCAAAGAAGGAAGTATATTATGAAGTAAAAGATGATGATGGGCGAATTAAACGTGTTTATGCAGGAGCACCGGAGAAATTTAAAGCCTTTCAAGAGAATAATTTGACATCTAGAAATATTGAAAATATGATAAATAATGCTGAGATGGCAGGTAAAAAATTTAGTGATAACTTATTAGATGATACCTTAATTGAAAAGCATGCACCAAAAACTAAAGAGATGATTTCAGATGCAATTGGAGTGTTAAGTTCAAAAGGGATGGATTATTCTCTTAAACCTGTAAGATTTGTTACTTATATAAATAATATTATTACAAAAATAAATGATAATAATATTATTTATGATGATTTTGATAAATATAAATCTAATAAGTTAGTATTTTTTAAAGTGGGTACTGATGGATATGCATTAAGGCGAGAGTATAAAACAAAATCAAATGAAAAACTCGACTTCACACCTAGTCAGGTAAATGCTGGATTAGCCTCAAATACAGATATAGCAACAACAAATATTTATAACTATATGGTTGAGCCTATAAAAACTATAGATATAAAGACTGAGGATGATAGAAAAAAAGATAGAGAGTATTATATAAATAGTCAGGAGTAGTGATATGAAACCTGAGTTTGTCCCATGGTTATGGATTATATACGTGGCTTATGTTTTATATAAGAGATATAAAGAAAACAGTCATTTGGAAAAATATGAAATCATACTTGCTATTATTAGTTTAATATTTGTATGTGGAGGCTATCTACTTATGATATACTGTAATATAAGTGAAACTGGAATATTTTTTGTCAATTTATTTTTTGTTTTGTTCATGATTTTAATTAAAGTAGTTTTTGGAGTGTAAATTTGGAAATATTAAATTGGCTTGGATTTGCTATGCTTCCTATAGGGATAATCATATCAATATTATTGATTTTATTGGGAACAATAAAAGAAGTTAAGTTTATAAATCCTAGAGTTCCCTTAGGCCGCTTGCTCTTCTTTTTTGGAAGTGGATTTTCTTTTGTAGTAGGTGTTATATCTTTAAAGTATGGCCATAGTGCGTTGTATGCTAATACATTTAGCGAGGGATTAATATATAATATTCTTGGGTATACATTTTGTATTTATGGTTTTACTTTCTTTTTTATGACAGGTATGAGACGAGCTTCTGATATCGGGATTCCATTTTGGGTATATCCTGTTTTTATAACATTAGCTTTATTAAGTAGAATCATAAACGAAGAGATTTCTGAGTTTCTTTTTTTAGGTATGTATATATTCTTATTACAACCAGGGGAAAGAAGAGAGTAATCATATGTATTTTTAACTATATTATTTAATGTAAGCTATATTGGTTAGTGGAGTATTATATATTATGAAAAAGCAGTACATATTTATTTTGCTAGGATTATTAGTATTTGCCTCATTGACTTACTTCATTTATTACAAGATTGATAAAGATAATAAACATGAAACTGCTGAAGCAGTTTTAAATAGAATAGTTGTTGTTTCTAACAGTGAAGATATTAGAATGTCTTATGGTCAGTATAGCAGTGGGGAGTGGATTCAATATCTAGATATGAAGGTAAGCCCAGATTATAAAACTGTTATGCCTCAAACCTTAGAAACCATTACCTATATTTTTCCTAATAGTAAAGTAGAAAAAATTGAAACTTCAGAGTCTACATTACTATATCGTATTACTTTAGAGGATGGTATTTTATTTGTTAATGGTAGTGATATGACGCCTGATAATTTAAGATTTATTGTTCATGTTTCAAACTAAAAAAGATGATTGTCTATTATTAGACAATCATCTTTTAGTTTCTATTCAGTTTAAATAGTATTTTAATGCTTATATAAATTGACAGATTTTAAATTAAGGTATACTATTTATGTGTAAAAGGTTTAATGTGTTGCACTAATTGACTAGGAGGTTCTCACATGAATCGCGAAACAGCATACGTACTTTGGTTTGATGAATTACAACGTGAAGATGTTAATTTAGTAGGTGGTAAGTCTTCTTCTTTAGGGGAATTGACGTCCTCCACTAATGTACCTGTACCTTATGGCTTTGCTACAACTGCTCATGGTTATCGTGAGTTTATGAAAGCTACAGGTTTGGAAGATAAAATCCGTGCTGAGCTTGATGCTTTAGATGATGTAGAAAATTCTGCATTATTGCGTGAAGTGTGTGCTAAAATTCGCCGCATGATTTGTCAGGAAGAAATGCCTAAAGAATTGGCAGATGCTATCCGTAATGCTTATGAAGAACTTGGTAAAAAAGTAAACGAAGAAAATCCGTTCGTAGCGGTTCGTTCTAGTGCAACAGCAGAAGACTTGCCAGATGCGAGCTTCGCAGGCCAACAAGATACATATTTAAATGTACGTGGTGCTGACGTTATCATTGAAAAAGTAAAAGAATGCTACGCATCTACTTTCACAGACCGCGCAACATACTACCGTGTAAAACAAGGTTTTGATCATATGACAGTTGCTTTGAGTGCTGCTGTTCAAATGATGGTATTCTCTAAAGCTGCTGGCGTAATGTTCACTGTTGACCTCGTAACAGGCAACGATAACAACATCCTTATCGAAGGTTCTTGGGGCCTTGGTGAGTATGTTGTACAAGGTACAGTTACACCAGATAATTTCCATGTAGATAAAGCTAAAATGGAAATTACAGATCGCATGATCAATGACAAACATATCCGTTTAGTTCGTAAAGCTGATGGCGACTGCGTTGAAGAAGTTGTTCCACCAGATGAAGCTAAAAAACAAGTTATTACAGATGATCAAGTATTAGAGCTTGCTAAATATGCAAAAGCAATCGAAAAACATTATGGTTGCTACATGGATATGGAATGGGGCGTAGATGAGCGAGATGATAAGATTTGGATCTTGCAAGCTCGTCCAGAAACAGTATGGTCTCGTAAAGAAAAACCAGAAACAACTGAAAAAGCAAACTCTTTAGATACAGGCAATCGTGAAGTTGTAGTAAAAGGTTTGCCAGCCTCTCCTGGTAATGCAGCAGGTAAAGCTCATGTTATCATCAATCCTGAAGATATTGATGAATTCAAAGAAGGCGAAATCCTTGTCACTGCTATGACTGCTCCTGACTGGGTACCAGCTATGAAAAAGGCAAAAGCTATTGTTACTGATGCTGGTGGTATGACTTGTCATGCGTCCATCGTTAGCCGTGAGCTAGGTATTCCTTGTATCGTAGGTACTAAGAGCCGTAGCCATGAAGCAACAACATCTATTAAAGATGGTCAAATGATTACTGTTGATGCTACAAATGGTATCGTATACGATGGCGTATTAGAAGATATCGTTAAAAAGCCAGAAGCACAAGCTGCTACAGGCGTTGTAGCTGAATCTGTACCTGTAACAGGTACTAAAATTTACATGAACTTAGGCGATCCTGATTTGGCTGAAAAACATGGTGTGTTGCCATGTGATGGTATTGGTTTAATGCGTGAAGAGTTCATTTGGACTACTTTCATTCATGAACATCCATTACACCTTATCGAAACAGGCCGCAGTGATTTTGCAGTTAATACATTGGCTGAAGGTATGCGTAAGGTGTGCCAAGCATTAGCTCCTCGCCAAGTAGTAGTTCGTTTGAGCGACTTCAAATCTAGTGAATATCGCGATCTTAAAGGTGGCGACAAATACGAACCTCATGAATCCAGTGCATTGCTTGGCTGGCGTGGTGCTTCTCGTTACTATGATCCAAAATACACACCTGCTTTCAAATTAGAATTAGAAGCAATCAAAAAAGTACGCAATGAATTTGGTTTCAAAAACTTGCAAGTTATGATTCCATTCTGCCGTACTGTAGAGGAAGCTGAATTAGTAACTAATTTAATGGCTCAAGAAGGTCTTGCTCGTAGTAAAGACTTCAAAGTATGGCTCATGGCTGAGATTCCATCCAACATCATCTTAGCTGATCAATTCAATAAATACGTAGATGGTTATTCCATCGGTTCTAACGACTTGACTATGCTCGTTCTCGGTTGTGACCGCGATAACGAAACAGTTCAACATATCTATGATGAACGTAATTTAGCAGTTCGCAGAGCAATTCGTCATCTCATTGAAGTGGCGCATAAAGATGGCAAAACTGTATCCATCTGTGGCCAAGCACCAAGCGTATACCCTGAACTTTGCGAATTCCTCGTGAAGAGCGGTATCGACTCCATTTCTGTTAACCCAGATGCGGTTGTGAACACTAAGAAAATGGTGGCTCAAATCGAACAAAGAATTATGCTCGATGCTATGACTGGTCGTGGTCGTCAAGAATCTGACGAACTAAATTGGTAATAATATAGTTATGGTGAAAGAGGAGGCCCGTAGGTCTCCTCTTTTTCTGAATAGTAACTTAGGATATAATACAAACAGAGATGAAAGGGGGTTACCGTGTGAAACTGTCGAAACGACAAGAACAAATTGCTCAAATCGTTCGTGAAGAAGGACCTGTAACAGGCAGTGCTATTGCTGAACATTTAGAGGTTACACGATCTGCATTGCGTTCAGATTTATCTGTATTAACTATGTTAGGTGTGCTAGATGCGCGTCCCAATGTAGGTTATTACTATGTAGGGCTTTCAAAGGAAACACAAACGGCTGAGCGATTAAAGTCATTTCTGGTAAGTGATGTATTATCTCAAGCAGTCGTGGTTAGTGGGGAAACTAGTTTATATGATACGATTGTTACTATATTTACAGAGGATGTAGGTACGATTTTAGTGTGTGATGATTCGTATCTAGTAGGCGTTGTATCTCGAAAAGATTTACTACGCGCCTCTATGGGTCAAACAGATTCGCACGCCATGCCTATATCTATGATCATGACCCCTGTTAGTAAGGTTATAACTGTGGAGCCTACCGATACGTTAGTAGAGGCGGCACAGAAGATGATAGATTATGAAGTAGATTGTTTGCCTGTTGTCGTTCGCGAGGACGTAGGGAACAAGAAACGCTTAAAGGTTGTGGGCCGCGTGTCAAAAACGACGGTAGCAAAAGTATTTTTAGAATGTAGCATACATTGAGGTTGATAGAATGGCAGAAAAAATTATTTATGCAATATCGGATTCCCTAGGGGAAACCGCTGAGGCTGTAGCGCGAGCTACAGCCAGTCAATATGATAAGGAACAAATTGAAATTGTGCGCATTCCCTATATCGATAGTGAAAGCCAAATTGATGAAATCGTAGACGATGCAAAACGTGGACATCATGTTATTTGTCATACTATCGTGTCTGAGTCTTTGCGTAAATATCTTCACGAGAAGGTAGCTGAATACAAAATCCCTGCTGTAGATATTATGGGGCCTGTTCTCGATGCAGTTGGTACTGTAGCAACGACTAAGCCTCGTATGACAGCAGGTATGGTTCATAAGCTTGACCAAGAATATTTCAAAAAGGTTGAAGCCATTGAGTTTGCCGTAAAATATGATGATGGTAAAAATCCATCTGGTTTTGAAAAGGCTGATGTAGTTATTATTGGTGTATCTAGAACAAGTAAAACACCATTATCTATGTTCTTGGCGTACAAAAAGATTAAAGCGGCGAACTTGCCATTAGTACCTGAGGTACCATTACCAGAGGAACTATTTAAGATTCCAGCGAAGAAAATCGTGGGCCTTATTATTGACCCATTTAAATTAAATAATATTCGTAGTGAACGTTTACGCGCTATCGGTCTTGAAGATGAAGCAAACTACGCATCTATTGAGCGTATTCAGGCCGAGCTAGAATATGCGAAAGCTATTATGCGCCGTTTGCACTGCCAAGTATTAGATGTTTCTAATAAATCCATTGAAGAAACAGCTTCTCTTGTGATGCAGTTAATCGATAAAAACCGCGCATCGGAGGGTAAATGAATATACGGGAACAAATAGAGGAACGGGAGGCTTTACTCCTGTCCCCTTATGCAGCTAAAAGCCGCGATGCAATCCGTGATGTAGAGGAAGCTCCCGATCCACTTAGAACAGCGTTCCAACGTGATCGGGACCGCATTATTCACAGTAAATGTTTTAGACGGTTAAAGCATAAGACACAAGTATATATTGCACCAGGCGACCATTATCGGACGCGTATGACTCATACCCTTGAGGTAGGTCAAATTGGGCGTACTGTGGCTCGTGCATTGCGTTTAAACGAAGATCTTGTAGAGGCTATTGCTATGGGCCACGATGTGGGCCACACGCCATTTGGTCACGTCGGTGAATATGCATTGCGCGACATGGTGGGGCACTTCAATCATAATGAGCAAAGCTTGCGTATGGTTGAGGTCTTAGAAAAGCATGGCGACCACCAAGGTCTTAATTTAACGACTGCTGTACGCGATGGCATTTTAGGCCATACAGGGGCTCATATCCCTGTCACTTTAGAAGGTCAAATCATTCGTATCGTAGACCGCATTGCGTATTTGTGCCACGATTTTGACGATGCACAACGAGCAGGTATGTTGACAGCTGAGGAGTTGCCTTTTGAAGTGCGCGAGCATTTTGGCATGACTCCATCTAGCATGATTACTGCCATGGTTGAGGATATGGTACGGGAGTCCTTAGATAAACCAGTTATTTCTATGTCCAGTGATGTGGAAATGACTATGAATCTATTCCGTCAATTTATGTTTAAAAATGTTTATTTGGCACCTGCCTTAATTCCTGATCGGAAAAAGGCATCCCATGTAGTGAAAAATTTATTTACTCACTTTATGGAATACCCAGATGATATGGAAGGTTGTGAAACTGGAAAAGAGTTTTACTCAACCCTTGATGTAGTAGATTATGTAGCAGGCTTAACAGACCAATATGCTATTAAGCTTTTTAAACAATACTATATTCCAAATATTACCTTATAAATAACAAAAAAAGCAGTTAGTTCAAATTGAACTAACTGCTTTTTTTGGGGCTCTAGAACCCCAAAGAGTACATGTACTTTTTATTTTACGCGCGTGTAATTTTATTAGAACGAAGGCAGCGAGTGCATACGTTTACTTTTTTAGTAGCACCGTCTACAACCGCCCGTACTCTTTGAATGTTCGGTTTCCAAGTTTTTCTTGTGCGAATGTGAGAATGACTCACGTTCATACCGCTAGATGTGGATTTGCCACATACTTCGCAAAGGTTTGCCATAGTTTCCACCTCCAAGCTTAATCTATAACATAACAAAAGTATATTATCATAAAGAGTAGCTTAAAGCAAGTATTTTTATCGTACATATTGCTCTTTTTATGAAATATACTACAATATAAGGTATACTATATATCATATTCTATGATATGAGAGGGCTTTTACACAAGGATATACAGAAATTGGATATATCTCATGTGTTTATCGTATATTTAAAGGAGTTTCTATGGATGAACGGTTGACGACCATAAAGGGGATTGGTCCTGGTCGAGAGAAACAATTACATAAGTTGGGAATTACCAATATAACATCCTTGTTAACGTATTTCCCAAGAACCTATGAAGACCGCCGTACGATTTATAGAATTGGTGATTTAAAATCTGGCATGACTGGTGGCGTGGTAGGTAATGTTATAGCAGTTCAAGAGAAACGTCCTCGCCCTCGATTGTCTATTTTAGAAGTGGTCATTGCAGATGGTACTGGTCCTTTAAAGATTGTCCTATTTAACCAAGGCTATAAGAAGAACTTTTACAAAAAAGGTCAGCGTTTATATGCATATGGTAAAGCGGAATTTCAATATGGCTCTATGCAAATGAATACGCCACAAATAGAAAACTTGGGAGATGGTGGGGAGCCAGATCGAGGTATCGTTCCTATTTATGCTTTGGCTGATGGAGTATCTCAATTTGTTGTGCGTTCATCGGTACGAAATTGGTTTGCCGCTAATTATGAGTTACCTGAGATTTTACCTAAAGAGGTTCGCGAGGCTCACCATTATATGAGTCGATATGATGCATTTAAGATGATGCATTTTCCCGACTCTTCTGAGCGTTACGAAGAGGCTCGTCATCAACTCGCCTATGAAGAGCTATTTGTGATGCAATCGGGCTTAGCCTTGTTGCGTAATAAAGAGCAGTGCCATAAAGGTCCGAAAATGGGGCCTAATGGAGAGTTAATAGCGCAATGTATTGAAAATCTACCATTCTCTTTAACCGGTGATCAACAGCGTGCATTAGAGGATATTCGTATCGATATGGAAGATGAACGTCCTATGCAACGATTGTTACAAGGTGATGTAGGGTCCGGTAAAACCGTTGTAGCTACGTTGAGTTTGTTGAAAGCCATTGAAAATGGGTACCAAGGGGCGTTAATGGCTCCAACGGAGATTTTGGCAGCACAACATTACGAAGGCATAACAGAAGTGTGTGGTAATTTGGGGATTACCATAGAGCTATTAACGGGATCTACTACAAAAAAAGAAAAAGAACGCATCTATGAAGGGTTAGCTGATGGATCGATTCATATGATTATTGGCACCCATGCTCTTATTCAAGAAGGTGTTAACTTCCACAACCTAGGACTTGTTATTATAGATGAACAACATCGTTTTGGTGTAGAACAACGGGCTCGGTTGCAACAGAAGGGTACATATCCGCACGTACTTATTATGACAGCCACACCGATTCCACGGACTATGACATTATCTGTATATGGAGATTTAGCGGTATCCTTAATTAAAGAGATGCCACCAGGTCGTAAGCCTGTAAAAACGTATGTTGTAGATAGTTCTTATAAAGATCGACTACGGTCATTCTTTGGTAAGGAGATGGCGGAAGGGCGCCAAGTCTACGTAGTGTGTCCACTCGTCGAAGAGTCTGAAAAATTAGACTTACAAGCGGCCGAAGAATTGTATTTAGAACTAAAAGAATACTTTTACAAGGCCTATGAAGTGGGACTCGTTCATGGGCGCATGAAACCTAGTGAAAAAGACGAAGTAATGAATGCATTCCACAAGGGAGACATTTCATTACTCGTTTCCACCACGGTTATTGAGGTTGGTGTCAATGTACCTAATGCGACCATCATGTGTATTGAAGGGGCTGAACGATTTGGTCTATCTCAATTGCATCAGTTGCGTGGCCGTGTAGGTCGTGGTTCTCATCAGTCCTATTGTATTTTAGTAAGTGATTCAAAAAATGATGTAAGCCAAGAGCGTTTGAAGCTAATGGAACAAACGCAAGATGGTTTTGAACTAGCAGAGCAAGATTTATTGTTGCGCGGATCAGGTCAATTATTCGGATTAGCTCAATCGGGCTTACCTGATTTACGGGTGGCTAACATCATCAAAGATATTGAAATTCTAGTGGAGGCTCGCAAGGATGTACTAGACTTTGCAAGTCAATTTGGAATGGAAACATTAGAATCTGTAATGAAAGAAGAATTAGAAAAAAGATTTGGTGAAAAATTCCTAAGAATATTGTATAATTAAGAGGCAGGAATAATAAGTACATAAGTATCGATAATATTAGATTTTATCTGGCTTTTTCCCTTGTGTATATGTTCCTCATACCGTATAATAGAACAAACAATTTATTTCATTTTTTCATCTATGGAGGTCAATATGCCAATTATCCACGTAGAGCTCGTTGAAGGGCGCACAAAAGAACAAAAGAAACAATTAGGTGAAGCTATCACTAAAGCTGCGGTTGATATCGTAAATGTTCCTGCTGATGCAGTAAAAGTTATCTTCGTAGATATGAAAAAAGATGATTATATGGAAGGCGGCATTTTGCGGTCTGAACGCTAAGCTACGACTGACCGCCTAGTCCATAGGGACTAGGCGGGTCGTAGTTTTGTTTTATTATACGGAAAGGAAATAAATAATGAGAGACGATAAATTCGGTATGCGTGGACTCACTTTTGATGATGTATTATTAGTACCAGCGGCTTCTGATGTGCTGCCAAGTCAAGTGGAGTTAAAAACTCAACTAACTCGCGACATAACGTTAAATATCCCTATGATTAGTTCTGGGATGGATACGGTTACTGAATCTCGTATGGCGATTGCTATGGCTCGTGAAGGGGGCCTTGGCGTTATCCATAAGAATATGTCTATTGAAGAACAAGCCCATGAAGTTGATAAGGTAAAGCGCTCTGAACATGGTGTTATCGTTGATCCTATTTTCTTAAGCCCTCAAAATTTACTATCTGATGTAGCAGAAATTATGGAAAAATATAAAATTTCTGGTGTACCTATCACAGAACATGGTAAACTAGTAGGGATCATAACAAATCGCGATATGCGTTTTGAAACTGATTTAACTCGCCAAATTGGAGACTGCATGACAAAGGACACCCTTGTCACTGCACCGGAAGGTACGTCTCTAGAAGAGGCGAAAGCTATTTTAAGTGAACATCGTATTGAAAAATTACCTCTCGTAGATGGCGATGGTAACTTAAAAGGTTTAATTACTATAAAAGATATTGAAAAAGCGACAAAATATCCAAATGCAGCTAAAGATGCTAGTGGTCGATTATTAGTCGGTGCCGCAGTAGGTGTATCTCAAGATATGTATGATCGTCTTGATGCCCTTGTATCTGCTAAAGCAGACGTAATTATCGTCGATACTGCTCATGGTCATTCTGCAGGTGTACTACGTACATTGAAGGACATAAAACAAGCTTATCCTCATATTCCAGTAATTGCTGGTAATGTGGCTACTGCAGCAGGTACTGAGGCTCTTATTGAAGCGGGTGCTGATGCTGTTAAGGTTGGTATTGGACCTGGTTCTATTTGTACAACTCGCGTTATTGCTGGTATTGGGGTGCCTCAAATTACAGCGGTCTATGAGGCTGCTCAAGTAGGTCGTCGCTATGGAATTCCTATCATCGCTGATGGGGGCATTAAATATTCTGGCGATATTGCTAAAGCTATTGCAGCTGGTGCCAATGTAGTTATGATGGGCAATATTTTAGCTGGTACTGATGAAAGCCCAGGGGAACAAGTAATTTATCAAGGTCGTTCCTATAAAGTATACCGTGGCATGGGTAGCTTAGGAGCTATGAAGCTGGGTAGTAAAGATCGATATTTCCAAACAGAAGCTAAGAAATTAGTTCCTGAAGGTATAGAAGGTCGCGTACCGTATAAAGGTATGTTGGCCGATACAATTTTCCAAATGGTTGGTGGTTTGCGTGCAAGTATGGGGTATTGCGGATGTCATAACATCCAAGAAATGATTGAAAATACTCAATTCATTCAAATTACAGCGGCTGGTTTAAAAGAAAGCCATCCGCATGATGTAAGCATTACCGTTGAGGCACCAAATTATAGTGGTTGATAATGGAGTATTACATTGAATAAACGTATTTCTGTTTTATCTGTGCCTATCGATTGTGTAACAATGGATGAGGCAGTCCAACGAATTTTACAAATGACTGAACAGCCGGGGCTACACTTAGTAGCCACGGCTAATGCAGAAATGGTTATGTTGGCTAATGAAAATCCTACATTGCACACCATATTGAATGATGCTAGTCTCGTCGTGCCTGACGGGGCTGGCATTTTGTGGGCTGCAGAACGTCAAGGTGAACATGTGCCTGAACGTGTAACAGGTGTAGACGTAACTAAGGAGTTGTTCAAAGTTGCGGCTACCCATCAAATTCCTGTATACTGCTTAGGGGCAGCACCTGGTGTTGCTCAGCGTGCAGTTGATAATTTAGCGGCTCAAGTGGGTGAGTTAAATATAGCAGGAATTCATGATGGATTCTTCGATAGCGCAGAGGAACAAGAAATCATTAATACTATTGGTGAATCTAAGGCGAAATTAGTATTTGTTGCCTTAGGTGTACCAAAGCAAGAGCAATGGATCGCAGAAAAGTTAAGTCACCTTGATGGCGTAGTAGCTATCGGTATTGGTGGTTCCTTTGATGTCTTGGCAGGTAATATTCCTCGGGCTCCAGAATGGATGCAACGGAATCGACTTGAATGGTTGTATCGATTATATTTAGAACCTCAACGGATTGGCCGCATGTTGGCTATTCCAAAGTTTATGTGGACCGTTATTAGAAATAAATAGGGAGTGTTGAATCGTGCCTACAGGACCAATTATTAAGGAAGGGTTTCCACTGATAGGGGCTATGCTCGTTATCACAGTGGTATTAGGATTTTTAGGACATTATGTAATTGCGATTATTTCATTTATTTTGGCATTATTTTTCGTCAATTTCTTTAGAAATCCTAAACGTGTAATCCCTCAAGATCCAGAATTGATTTTGTCCCCTGCAGATGGGAAAATCATGGATATTTCTGATGTATATGAAGATATTTACTTACATAAAGAATGTAAAAAGGTGACTATCTTCCTATCTGTTTTTGACGTACATGCTAATCGTGCGCCTATAGATGGTAAAATTACGTACCGTCACTATACAATGGGCAGTTTCTTGCCTGCCTTCAAAGATGATGTAGGCTTTGAAAATGAACGTCATACTATTTGCATTGAGAATGATCGTACCTCCGTTTTAGTAACACAAATCGCAGGCCTTTTGGCAAGACGTATCGTATCTTGGACAGACCTAGATAGCGTGCTTGAACGCGGTCAATTGTACGGAATGATTAAGTTCGGCTCCTGTACTGAGCTCTATATGGATAAGAATGTAGAGTTATTCGTGGAAAAAGGTCAACATATTACTGGTGGTGACACTGTTATCGGGAGGTTACGTCATGAATAAATCTATAATTCCAAATTTATTTACTAGTGCTAATTTAGCCTTTGGTGTGCTAGGTATCACCTTATCTGCTACAGGCAATACTTTCTATGCTGCTATTTGCGTATTATTATCTCTCGTAGCGGACGGATTGGATGGTCGTGTTGCAAGAGCATTAGGTGTAGCAGGTCCTATGGGGCGTGAACTAGACTCTTTGTCTGATGTAGTGGGCTTTGGTGTAGCGCCGGCTTACATGCTCTATATGAAAGAACTTTACGGTTTAGGCTGGGTAGCTTATGTACCACTATTAGTTTTTGCTGTCCTTGGTGCATTCCGCCTTGCTCGTTTTAACATTAAAACCGATGAAGTACATGGTTACTTTGAAGGGTTACCAATTCCAGCGGCAGGCTGTTTGGCGGCAACGTACGTATTGTGTGGCGTACCTGTGCCTCAATTTGTGTTGGTAGTTTGCATGATTGGTGTAGGCATCCTTATGGTTAGTGAAGTAAAATATCCTGACTTTAAAGGTAAGAGCGAAATTTATATTAATAAGCTTTCTTATGTGCTTACAGCAATTTTCGTGATAGCATGTCTCGTGTATGATTGGCATACTTGGGCTGTTATGATTTTTGCAGGCTATGTAATGTTTGGGCTCATCAATGGGGCTTTAAATATAGTACGTAAATAGGTGTGTGGAGGAAAATAGTATGAATTACCTACTGGATCTAGTACTGATCCCTATGCAGGTAATAATCGTAATCTATACGGTTTATTATTTTATACTCGCTGTTGTTGGTATGTGGCGGTCGCGAGTACATAAGAACTATACCCCAAAAAACTCCTTTGCCATCGTTGTATGTGCTCATAATGAGGAAGCTGTAGTTGGTGAGTTAGTAAAAAACTTACGTGGCTTAGACTATCCTAATGAGCTGTACGATATCTTTGTAGTAGCAGATAACTGTACAGATAAGACTGCAGAAGTAGCGAGTGCTGCTGGTGCTAATGTGCATGTGCGCGAAAATAAACAAGAAGTAGGTAAAGGTTATGCTATGGGGTGGATGTTTGATCGAGTAGAGAAAATGGAAAGGAAATACGATGCCTTTCTTATCTTTGATGCCGATAATTTAGTACATCCCCAATTTATGTTAGAAATGAATGATCACCTTGAAAAAGGTGAGTCTGTAATTCAAGGTTACCTCAACTCTAAAAACCCAACGGATTCTTGGGTAGCAGGGACGTTCTCCATCGCGTTCTGGATGGTAAACCATATGTGGCACTTAGCAAAATATCGCATAGGTTTGTCTACAGCTTTGGGTGGTACAGGTATGTGTATCCGTACATCCATCATTCGCGAGTACGGTTGGGATTGTAATAGCTTGACTGAGGATATGGAATTCTCTATGAAGTTATTAACTCATGGTATCCGTACGTGTTGGGCCCATGATGCCATCGTATACGATGAAAAGGTAACGACAATGAAGGCCTCCTGTAAACAGCGTTTGCGTTGGGCTCAAGGTCAATTTGACTGTGCTGGTCGATATATTCCTAAATTGTTTGCTACAGGCATTAAAACAGGGAATATTATGATTTTGGATGGTATTTTCCAAGTAAGTCAACCGTATTTCTTATTGTTGACTACTGTATACTTGGTGTTGTCTTACATCAATGCGTATACACCGATTTATACAAATATTTTGTATCAAATCCTGCCAATGTCTGTTTGGACTATTATCGGTGTTGGCCAATATTTATTCCCATTAATCGTATTATTGAAAATTAAGGTGCCACCAAAGATTTGGTTCTACTATTTACTATATCCATTATTTGTTTACTCTTGGATTCCAGTAAATATTTTAGGTTGGTTCCGTCGTCATAACAAAGTATGGTCTCATACAGTTCATACGAGAGCCGTTGGCTTAGATGACGTAAAATTAACGCGTATGGGAAATATGAATAAGAATCAAAAATAGAATCTGTAGGAGTGACTATGCATATTTTAATGTGTAATGATGATGGTATTTTGGCAGATGGTTTACGCCATCTTGCATCGTACTTAAGTCAATATTATCGAATTACCGTTGTAGCACCTGCGAATGAGCAAAGTGCTAAATCCCATGCATTGACGACTGAGGTTCCATTAAAACTAGATGCGTACAATGGCGAGGATGAAAATCCTCGCCTTTATGCTCTAACGGGAACACCGTCTGATTGTATGAAGTTTGGCCTTAGTTATTTATTGACTGATGATATGCCTGACCTTGTAATATCTGGTATTAATCATGGTTTTAACTTAGGCTCTGATGTATTGTATTCTGGTACTGTATCTGCTGCTATGGAAAGTTGTTTTTACGGCATTCCCGGATTAGCTTTGTCTGTTGAGCGCTATTCTGCTGAACGGGGCGATGAAATGCATCCCTTTATTCATGAATTGATCGATAAAATTTATGTTAATGGCCAGTTTAGTGGTTTACTTAATGTGAATTTCCCATTGCGTGGCATTTGTGACTGGGATCATTTTAAAATGGTGAGCCAAGGTTTGCAGACTTATAGTAATATTATTGATGCTCGTATCAACTCGAGAGGGCAGGATTACTATTGGCTAGCAGGTGAATTAGATTATGGTGCTGAAAGTGTGCCTACCGATGTAGAATACGCCCGTAAGGGATTTATAACAGGGGTAGCTTTGACGTGGAAACAACAATGTGATTCCGATATGGAAGCTGTTAAAAACATTTTAGAGAAAATATAAAAAATAGGTTGACATTGTTTAGGGATGTCTGTATAATAACAAATGTTCCGAGACGCCGGAGTGGCGGAATGGCAGACGCACTTGACTCAAAAT
>ERZ773066.592-NODE-592-length-19810-cov-9.603999_pt1 | contig 19810 bp, 18 predicted proteins | sample MGYA00580573_ERZ773066 | MGnify/ENA primary metagenome ERZ773066 (study PRJEB29015, sample SAMEA2738128) | human oral metagenome | biome: human oral; feature: human-associated habitat; material: saliva | place: China | collected 2203 ... | reverse complement strand
AGGTCCTGGACTTGCTATCCGCATCATTGGCGACGTTACCCCAGAAAAGCTGGAGGTTCTCCGCAACGCAGACGCTATTGTCCGTGAAGAGATTGACGCTTACAACGCTCAGCTCTTTGACGAGACGGGCAATCGTAACTCCGAGCACAGTGTTTGGCAGTACTTTGCTGTACTACCCGACATTAAATCTGTTGGTGTTATGGGTGACGAGCGCACGTATGCCCGTCCAGTTATCCTGCGCGCCGTTGAGTCCAGCGACGCTATGACCGCTGACTGGGCAAAGCTTCCTTATGAGTTGCTGACCCGCATTTCTTCTCGCATCGTCAGTGAGGTTGCTGGCGTTAACCGCGTGGCGTATGACATCACTCCAAAGCCACCTGCGACTATTGAGTGGGAGTAGTAGAAGTATGGATTATGAATATGCTTAATCAGATGATTTACCTGAACAGAGATAAATCTTTTAGGATTGAGAAAATAGAAGGAGGTGTTTATGATAAAAGGTGAAATATCCAAAATAAAGTTGATTAGAGAAATTGAAAAAGCCATTAAAAGTGATGAATTGGGAGCATTCATTGGAGCGGGACTATCAATTCCTGCTGGATTTTGTAGTTGGAAAGAACTTCTAAGAGAGCCGGCAGAAGAAATTGGGTTAAATGTTGAAAAAGAAAATGATTTGGTTAACTTAGCTCAGTATTATGCTAATTCAATGAAGAGAACATCAATAGATGACTTAATCAAAAGGCAATTTTCTCAATTACTAAAACCTACTGATAATCATAAACTATTATCACAGTTACCGATTTCCACTTTTTGGACAACTAATTATGATAAGTTAATTGAAAAAGCTTTAGAAAATAATATGAAAAAGCCTTATGTAAAAACAACGGATGAGCAATTAATAGGTACAAATCATGATTTTGATGCAATCGTATATAAACTACATGGAGATGTAGAATTTCCTGAAGATGCAGTACTTACAAGAAGTGATTATGAAGAATTTGGATATACCAAAAGAAAGTTATTCAGAGAAGTTTTAGAGGGAGATTTGCTTACCAAGACATTTCTATTTTTAGGATTTAGTTTTGAAGATCCAAACTTTAACTATGTAATTGGAAGATTAAGGGTATTGCTCGATGAAAAGAAAACAAGAAAACATTACTGTATTATGAAAAGAATCCAAGATACCGATGAGGATTATGAATACAAAAAAGCAAGACAGGAGCTACAAATTGAAGATCTAAATAGATATGGTATTTTTACATATTTAGTAAATAAGTATGATGAAATCACTGAAATATTGAGTACTCTTGTTGATAGATTTAGAAGGAAAACAATATTTATATCTGGTAGTGCGTACTCCTATTCGGCTTATTCTCAGGAAACTGGCGCAAATTTTATTCATAAACTATCTTTTGAGCTATCAAAAAATGGTTATCATATTGTGAATGGATATGGTAAAGGTGTCGGTGAATTCATATTAAATGGAGTTGCAGATTATTGTTTGACTCACAAGTCCAAAATAAATGATTTTTTAACGCTTATGCCTTTTCCTCAAAATAGTTCATTAGATATTGATTTAGATAAGCTATATAAAGAAAATAGAGAGCAGATGATTGAAAATTGTGGTATAGCGATATTTCTTTTTGGTAATAAGGAAGCAGAAGATATTGCAAGCGGAGTCATGGACGAATATGAGTTATCAAAAGAGCATGGATTAGTATGTTTGCCTATTAAATATACTGGCGGGGCAGCTAAAGAAATATATGACAAAATAAATCAAGAAATTTTAGATGAAAATATAATGAATGCAATCCATCTGGCAAATAAAGAATGCAATAAAGATATCGAAATGTCCGTTAATAATATAATTCAGGCAGTTAAGATATTAAATAGAGAGGATCTTTAAATGGTGAAAAGACAGGTGTTTTTTAGCTTTCATTATGACAATGATAACTGGAGAGCAGGACTGGTTCGTAACATGGGAGAAGTGGACTATAGTTCTACTTTTTCTGATAATGATTGGGAAGAAGTAAAAGAAAAAACTGAAAGCAAAATTAAAGAATGGATTGATGAACAATTACAAAAACGGTCATGTTTAGTTGTTTTAATTGGTGAGAAAACTGCAAACAGAAAGTGGATAAATTATGAAATAACAAAAGCATATAGCTTAGATAAAGGTATTGTGGGAATTTATATTCACAAGCTGCAGAATTCATCCGGAATGCAAGATGAGAAAGGTAAGAATCCGTTTGATTACTTATCAATAGGTGATAAAAAATTATCAAGATATGTTAAATGCTTTGACTCAACTTATTCATCAAGTAAATATGTTTATAGCGATATTAAAGATAATATTGAAGCGTTAATCGAGTATGGAATAGAACATAAACCATCAACTTGGCTATAATTCTAGTAGGAAGTATAGGAGAGATAGTTTATGAATGGAATTGATAGAGTTACTTTGTATCGGAGTGTGCAAAGTATGTTGAATAAAGACAATAATCAATTACAAAATTTTATTTCTGAACAATTTGAAGAATCTTTTAGGCTTACCCTTTATCGACTTCTACAATTAAATATTACTATACTTATTGGAATTGAAGATAAATTTTTAATCAATTCAAAAAATATTGAAATTGATCAATTGGATTTAAAAGAACTTTATATTAGTAATTTAAATATATTTAATACAGAATACGATTTTGATGATGAAAAAAATCTTAAAAAGCTAGAAAGTTTTAAAGATGTTATCGATAAATCAAAAGATAATTATTATGCATTTAATTCATTAATAAACCTATTAAGCGATATAAATAACTCAATCATAAATCAATTCAAGGTAGATGGTAACATTCCTAACGGCAACCGGGGAATGTCTTCTTCTTCTGATTTAAATAAAGTATTTTTATCTCACGCCTATGACGACAAGTTATATACACTGTCTCTGTTTATTTTTATGTTAAAAAATCATATATTTTTATATGTTGATTGGATTTTTTCTCCAAATTTTAAAAATGGAGTGGATATAAAAAGTAATTTGTCAAAGCATCTTTCAGAGTCAAAACAATTGCTATTTTTGAGAACCGTTAATAGTGAGTTTTCTATTCGTGGTAGTGGAAATATACGTGGATGGTGTTCCTGGGAATTAGGCACTTTCTATACATTGAATAAAATGCAAAGCGATGATAAGTATTATATTGAGCTTTACAAGGGAAAAAATAATCAACAAAAAAATAAGCAATTAGATGGAATCAAGCCGTTAAAGGCTATTAATAATGGAAAATTAGCATAAAAGTTTAAATATAAGTTTTCAAAAATTTTAACGTGAATTTAGAAACAACAGCATTACTTCTAATACTGTTTTGACACAAAAGTTAGTCATGCCCTAAATGTTGGTATCAGGCCACCTTTAGAATCTTCTAGCATTCTAGCGTATTCTCTTACGCCACGGGTATAAGGACTTCCCGGATGAGCAGTCGTACTTTTTCTACAGCTTCAGGAGAAACTGGTCTGTGGGTTATCGTCTATATCTTACCATCTGCCTTTGTCCTGTACATCCATAAAACGCTTTTGTGCTATTTATTGTTCATGTCTACGTAGATTGCTCCTATAAGTCCTCTATGGTCGTCAGAGATGTACAGGAGACACTTGTGATACCACAGCGTCTCAGATCAAGGAGAAACTCACGCCAAGATGTTCTTGACTCAGTGTCTACACAGTCAACGCCTCCGAATTTACGTGAGCCATCCAGACACAGCACAATAGCGGGAATGTCAGCCTGTGAGCGCACATGATTGCTTACGCGACATTTAAGATAGTTACATCGAGCGCTCAACTCTCCAAATGCATTAAGCCTGAGAGCCTGGCACTGATACTCGCTCCAACCGCGCCCTCGACTCCCTTGGCTTTGCTGTCGCTCGCCATTGCTTCCATGTTGACGTTGCCGCCACTTCTTATCTGGCAGTAATCCGTCGCCGACCCTTCATCGAAGTAGACAATTTTAACGATATCGCCAAGCATTAATTCACCCAATCCGATTTTGCCCAGCACACTGTTGTAAACGATCAGCGTCTTGCGTGTCAACTTGCTTTTAGTATTCCAGGTTCCTAGCATCTTCTCCCAGAAGGCGATTGAAGATGATGCGCAGGTCCTCGTCATCGAGGTAGCCACCCTCGAGGCAGCCGCGGTCGATTGCATTGAGCATCGTCTGCTCCTTCTCCTTCAGGCGGTCGTAGATTACAGCATCGAGGGATAGTTCTCTGCCGTTGAGCATGAATTTCTCACGCATGAAGTAGTAACGTGTCTTCTGGTCATCAGATAAGCCCAGGCGGTGTATGCGGTCTTTAGATTGTAGTAGGTGCACCAGGTTGTAGCTGTACTCAAAATATACCGCGTCGTGGCACACACTGTGCAGGGAGACCGACTCGGCGAGTGTCTGCGGGTTGGTTACGAGCACCTTGAAGCGTCCCGCACGGAAGTCGTCCAGAATCTCGCGTCGCTCTTCCTGAGGAGTGGCGCCGTAGATTGCCTTGGCGGAAATACCCATGGCGGCGAGGTCGCGACGGAGGTTGTTGATGCTGCGGACGAAAATACACCATACGATGACGGGGCGACCTTCGGCGACGATGCGCTCCACCAGCCGCTCGCACACCATGAGCTTCGAGCTCGGGCGACTTTGCTCGATCGCCTCGTAGAACGTCTGCGAAAAGTCGACGTAGTCGATGTCTGAGTAGTTGTCGCCGACCTGGTCGAGCACATACTCGAGATCGCCTGGGTCCACGGCAGAGCAGAGCATCTCGGGATCGCTCTCAAGCTGCAGGGTGCGTATAATCCTTGCGAGCGCGTTGGGACAAGATGCGTACAGTACACGCAGCAACGTGTTCTCGTCAGGTGTTGCCTCGACCTCTACGATCTCGTCGGGTTCCGGGTGTGGCACGCCGAGCTCGTCTTTGTTCGTTCGACAGAAGAAGGGCGCCAAGCTGTCGTTGAGGCTTATCTGGAGGTCTGCATCGGGCGAGCGGAGCTCGCCCGGCTCGTAGCCGAAGAACGTATCGTAATCATCGGGGTACAAGATGTGCAGCAGGTTGTAGATGTCCTGGTAAGTGTTCGGGATAGGCGTTCCCGTAAGGGCGATCACGAACTTAGCGCCGTCGGCTACATCGAGCGCGGCTTCCGCTCGCCTGCCGCTGATGGCCTTCACTCGGTGCACCTCGTCGAACACTAGCAGGGTCTGGTCGGGGATGATGGAATGCAGCTCCTGCACGTAGCCCGAAAGCGACTCGTAGTTGAACGTGAATAGGTTGCATGCGCCGCTATCGAGTGATAGCGCGTTGCGCCTGCGCTCGGTCGACATTGCCGCTATGGCGGGGTCCCCCAGCGAGAAGCAACGCAGTGGCAGCTTCTCGCCGAAGGTGGCGACCCATTCCTTTTCCCAAGACTCGAAGCCGTTCTTGGGGCAAACCACCACGATGCGCCGCGCGAGTCCCAGGTGGCGCAGATAGGCGAACACGCCGAGTACCGTCGCGGTCTTGCCGGCACCGGGTACCGAGAAGTCCGCTGCGCGCCCAACTGTTGCCATGAAGAAGGCGTCGAGCATCTGCCTGTCGCGCAGGGGGCGCACCATCGAGGCGTTCACCACGTCACGGAATTCCCGGAAGCGCGGTCCTAGCTTGGGGTCGTCGGCGATGCATTCGACGGTCTGCGCCTTGATGGCTAATCCCACCTCGGAACGCTCGTGGATGTAAGTCTCACCAGCATTCACGAAGGCGTCGAAACTCTGGTCCACCGCGACCTCGACGCCGTGGCTGTCGGCCTCCATGATTGCCTCGAGCATCTTCTGACACTCGCGCAGGCCCATGCCGCCATCGAGCAGGATACGGTCACGGTCGGTGCCGTCGACGGCGCTTGCTGGATAGTATAACCAGGCGCGCCATGCGGTCGAGGCCATAAACACGCCAACGTCCTGTCCCTCGATGCGCAGGTACATGCCTGGCCGAGCCTCGTCGTAGCAGACGACGACCCTAGGCGCGCTCATCGATCTCACCGATCAGCTCTTCCACCTTGTCGGCGACGGCTACGAGGTTACGGCGCACCTTCTCGAGCTCATCGGGTCCCAACACGTCGAGCATCTCGGGAAGAATCTTCTCAAGCTCGGAGAGACAGTCGGCGGATTTCTTGGCGGGCGTATCCATGAGCTTGACGCGGCGCACGGTCTCCCTTGCGCGGTCGCCTGCGCGCTGGAAGCTATTAACGAGATTGGCATCCGAACGCAGCTCGCTCACCTTCTCGCGGGTGAGGGCGTCGGGACCCATCTTCTCAAGGAGCTCGGACATGGCCTGCTGCTCGACGGCCTTGAAGTCGGCCTCCGCGTCCGTGCCCGCCACGCTTCCAAAGTCTCTGACGTATCGGGTGATGTCGCCCTCGGGCTGCACCACCATGTTGGCAAACATGAGTCGCTTGACGAGCTGCTTGTCGCGTCTGCTGTCGTACTTTTTCAGCACGCGGTCAAATTCTCCCAAGGGACCGTCGACCTTGAGGGTACGAGCGAGGTGGTATTGCTCGGGAGCCTGACAGAATTCGAGGAACTCCTCCATGTACTGGGCGCGGTTGACGAGCTTTTTGACCTCGGCCTCCTTCATACCCGTCGCGTTTCCGTACTCCGCGGGAGTGATGAGATGGTTCTTCACTACGTCGCGGTATACGCCGACGAGGCGGTCGACGGGGTCGTACGTCACCTTCTCCTCTTCGCCAATCTGGATAGCGAGCTCAAGCAGCTTGATGCGCTTGGGGTCGCTGCCTGTGGCGTCGTCGAGGATGGCGGCCTCGAACCAGCCCGCCTCGCTGTTCTTCCGCGCAAGGCGGCGGACGCAGGTCAGGCGTCGGTTGCCGTCGATGACACGCCCGTCGTTGAGCACGATGCCCGGCCTGAGCTGGCCCTGAAGGGCGATACTCTTCTCGGTTTTCCTGAGCGCGCCGGGGTTGCTCTCGACGATGAAGTCCTCGATGACGTCGTTGTACTCGTCGAGGCCGAGGGCGAGCAGGTCCGCGCCTTGCGCAGAGTTGTATTCGCTCACCCAAGTGGCGATCCGGTCGTTCTGATCGTTGTAGAACAGAAGGTCACACTTGATGCGGTAGATGTCGAAGTCGCGCGTCACGTTGTCGATGGAGTGCTTCTCCTTGCGCCCCGTCGGTAAGACATTGCCGGTTGCGATCCCTTCCTCAAGCAAGCTCATTTCGTACCTCCTTCTTCCATGCCTCCATGGATGAGTAGTATGCGTCCCCGATGTCGTCGTAGTAGACGTCGGAGTTGTATATGGTTGTGGTCAGAAGCGTTGTTGGGCACGTGATGCCCAAATCGCTTGCTAGCAGCCTTGGCAGGTCATCGCGCTCGATCCCCTCATTCTGGGAGACGATCAACTCGATGAGGTCAGTTGCGGAAAGTCGTCCCTCGCTGCCAGCTATGAACACCTTTGTTCCGGCGAGCGTGCAGCTGCGCAGGAGCCCTCCTGCGTCGAGCAGGCCCTCGTAGAAGTCGTCGGGCATGTCGAGCCCGTACAGCGGATGCGTGGCGGCGGCGCCCGCGCGCAGGCTCGCCACGGTGAAGGGTTTGCCTTCGGGTGCGTTCGCGCTCACCGAGGAAGCGTACGACTCGATGTCGGCCATTCGCGCGCCCAGCACATCGTGCAACCGCGTGAACAAGATGTAGCTGTCTCCCTCGTAGACAAGCACGCGATGGTCCGAAAGCAACTGGCGCAGTACGTGGCGGAAGGCGGGATGCTGCCACACGGCGTCCTCGAACCCGGCGTCGCCCTTCGCAAAGGATGGGTTTTCTACAATCAACCGCGCGAAGTGGTCTTTCGGGGCGCTCCCTTCTCGAAAGAGCAGGTCGTGGTCTTCGTAATAGCCTGCATCCTTGATGCCTCGATCAAGCGCTTCGGGCGGCTCGTCGGGGAACTCAAAGGCGAAGCGTTGGCGCACGAGACATCCATCGCAGATGCAGCCGGCAAGCTCCCTGATGAGGAAGCCCTTGACGGTGAGCGCCTCGCGTTCGGCGTCGCTCGTCTTGGGCACATCCGCACGGGAGGCTGGGGCGTCCGTCGAGCATTCAGCGACCTCGACGCCGATCCACTCCGAGAAGCTCACGTCTGCGGGCTCGGCGAACAGGTCGAGCCATATCACGGCGATGCCAGCGCTGAAGCCGTATTCGCGCTCATATGCTTTCGCTACGACGTTCCTAGGCTCATCCGCATGGCGCTCGGCGAAAGCGCGCACCTGGCGGCGGCGGTCAACCTTGCCGAACCCGACGGAGAGATGGTCGCCCAGGATGACGCTCTCGTCTGCGTTCCAGAAGACCTGCTTTAGCTCGTTATAAAGTGCGGTGGGCGTGGTGATTCCCGTACGCCTCAGCTCACTGCGTGAGGCGCGGAAGATCAGGCGGGCACATAGCTCGGTGTCGTCGCGCCGCACGGCATCCACTGCCGCGCGTGCCGCCTCCGCACACCTGCCCTGCAGGGTGCCGTCTTTTTCCGCCATGTATTACGCCTCGCCCAGCTTGGACCCGAAGACACGCTCGACGTATGTGTCCAGCGTGCCCTCCTTGGCAAGTTCTGCAGAGTCCGCGATCTCGAAGTTCGAGTCGCATCCTTGTCCGACTTCGTCGTTGAAACCCAGGATGAAGTGCGTAGCAATCTCATAGATAATCTTGGTGGGTGCGATACCGAACACCTGGTGCTCCAGGATATGGTCTAGTCGCTCGCGGTCGTCTGGGAAGGCGGCCTTCATGTCCTCGCTCCGGTACAGGCGCTTGATGATCTCGGTGATGTAGAGACCTGACTTCATGTACAGGTCGACGAAGGTGTGGCTCGGGTCGTCGAAGCAGCCCGGGTTCTCCTTTTCGAAGAGGTCCAGCATTTCGACCACGACGTTATGCGGCGTGAAGATCTGGTTGGTCTTCTGGGGCGGCACGTAGTCGAAGATGTCCTCCGTTTGGGATTCGTCAAAGTAGTTTGCCAGGCGTTCGCGCAGCTTGATAAACTCGCTCACGGAGTCGTTGAACACCACCTCGTCGAAGAGGTGCCCGACGAAGTGCTTAACCTCGCCAGTCTTGCCATCGGTGTAGTCGCCGCCGTCGCGCAGGAAGCGAAACTCGTCCACGGTGATGCTCGTGACGTCGAGGAAGACGTCGGCGGGGATTACGGTGTCGAAGTTCGCGAGCGTCGTGTCCCCCTCGCCATAGGCCATGAGGAACGATGGGATGGTGCGTGAGAAGCCGCGCAGATGGGCACGCACTCTGTCCTCGACGCCCTGCTTCTCGTCTTCCTTCTTCGCCGTCTCTATCTCGCGCACCACCGTCTCGCCGGCGCTCTGCACGAGCTCCTCGCGGGAGTCCTCGAGCTTTTGGGCGAGCGCCTGGAACGCCTCGGCCTTCTGCTCGTCATGCCGTTGGTTCACCTCGGTGCGCTCAGCCTCGCTGGATGCCGCCTTGAGCTCGTCCTTGCGCGACTGTTCGATGCGGCGCGCCTGGATCTGGTAGTCGCTGACCTGGCGGTTGAGCTGAATGTCGGCGTCCGCCTGGACCTTGCGCTCGATCTGCTGCTGCTGTCGCGGCTTGAGCTCGCTGTCATAGCTCTCCTTGACGGTCTGCACCAAAGGAGTGGTCACGCTCTGCTTGAAGGCCTCCTTGAGGTTGTCGAGCATCGCTCTGTCGTCGTCATCGGCCTCGTGGGCCTTCGCGATGTCGTCCACGTGGCTCGAGAATCTGACAGTGATGTCGCCGTAGACCTTCGGCCCGAAGATGTCCACGGCCTTGCCGACGACCTGCTCGTCGGGGATCTCGACCTCGCCCTCGTCGTTGATGGAGAGCTCGTCGGCCGTGGTCTCGTCGATCTCGACCTTGTTTTTTTCGGCGTTCTGCGCCCTGCCCTGCTCATAGGGATCGAAACGCTGGATGATCTCCACGACTTCTGCCGGCGCGCGGAAGACGCTCGCGATGTTCTGGAACAGGAAGTTGCTCATGAAGCCGCGCTTCACCACTTCACGGGCATAGATGTGCCTCGGTGCACTGAGCACCTGTTCGGCATCGAGCTCGACCATCTGCCCCTCGTCATCCTCACCGTAGACAGGGAAGAAGTTCAGCAGCTGGCGGATGTTGTGCTCGCGCGTCTCCACGTCACCACCGCCGCGCGCGGTCTCGCCGTACAAGTCGTTGGCAAACTGCTCGAAGATGGTGAGCGTGCGCGCCGGGTCGAAGTCGAAGACGTAGGCGTTCTCCTTGCGCGCGTAGTTGCCGCCGCCCAGGTCAAATAGGCACGGGTTCTGGCTGCGGAAGGCCGCCTGCATGTACAGTGCGGGGCTCGCCATGTTCGAGAGCATGAGCACGGCGGTCCACTCCGGCACGGTCACGCCCGTGGTGAGCTGGCCGACCGAAAGCGTGATGGTCCTGTCGTGGTCCTTGATCGCGCGGCGCACCTTGTCGAGCGACTTCTCGTTCTCGTCGTCGGCGTCGATCTTGCCGTCGCCGGCGGCGAGAACAACCTCGTAGTCCCCGAAGACGGGGTGCGCCTGAAGTTTCTTGGCGAGGGTGCGGGCGGAGTCTACGCGGTTGAGCATCCAGAACGTATGGCGCAGCTCGTCGCGCAGCTCAGGCGTCGAGAACGGGAACTTCTCCTGCGTGGTGAGCGCGTCGAGGAACTTGTCCACGTCGGCGTCATGCACGAAGCCGCCGTTCTGCTTGGTCGAGAAGAACTCGTTGAGGTCGAAAGCGAATTCTGTCTGCTCGCCGTCGATCTCCATGCCGCTGCGGGCCTCCTGCTCGACGATGTCGCTCATCTGGTAAGTGAGCAGGTTGAGCTTGGGGAGGTTGGCGTAGGGGTTCGGCTGCTCGGAGTCGGCCGACCAGTCGCGCTTGGCCTGCTGCTCGTCGGCATAGGTCCAGTTGTAGATGGCGTCGTCGGCGAACTTCTCGTTGGCGATGGCCTTGAAGGGCGTGCCGGAGAGGTGCAGCGTGAAGCAGCGCTTGATGTGGTCGAACACCACGTCTGTCTTGAAAGTGTCCACGCCCTCGTGCGCCTCGTCGATGATGAGCACGTCCCAGGTTAGGTCGGCCACCTCGTCGAGCTTCTGGTACACGCCGCCGAAGCGGATGGAGCCCTTGAGGTCCTGAAGGCTCACGAACTCGATGAACCCCTTGGAGCCCTCCGGGTCGTTGCGGATGGCGCGAAGGTACTCCTCGCGACTGAGGCAGTAGGGCTTGCCGGTCAGGGCATCCACGCCGCTGATGAAGCGGTAACCGCCCTCCACTCCGACGAACTTCACGTAGTCGTCGTACCAGGAGTTGGCGATGGCGGGGCGGTTGGTGACGATGAGCACCTTCTGCGCGCCGATGTCGCGGCACAGGTCGTATGCGGTGAGCGTCTTGCCGAAGCGCGGCTTTGCGTTCCACAGGAACTCGCCGCCGTGCGCGCCGCCCTCGTCCCAATGGGCGCGGGCGAAGGCTTCCGTTTGCTCCACGGCGCGCTGCTGCTCGTCGCGCAGGGTGTAGGAGGCTGCGCTGGGTGCGTCCAGCACGCCGTCGGTGTCGCGGAACCGGTAGAACTGCTGGTGAGACTCCTCGCCGCTGATCTTGAACCATTCCTTCTTGGGTTCGCGCTCGACGCCCTGCTTCTCGAGATATGCGTGGAAGTCAGTGTCGCGGAACGTGCCCGCGCGGTGCTCCCACGTGGCGTTGCCGCTCCACTCCAGGTGCCACTGCACGTCGGCGGTGTGCGTCTGTTGCTTGATGCGCTCGCGCACGTCCTGCTCGGTGTAGCCGATCTTGGTCCAGCCGTTGTGGCGGGCGATCTCGGGCGTGGTGTAGGCATAGATTTGCGGCACCGCGGGAGCAGTGGTCTCGATGATCTGGGAGATGTCGATGCTCGCCATGGCTAGTTCATCTCCTTCACATGGGATTCGATGAACTGAATCTCCTCGTCGTCGAGGCCGTACTTCGCATAGAGCTGACGGTCGATGTCGGCAACGGACTGCGTCCAGTCGATGTCGGAGGCGGAAGTGAAGTCCTGTAGGGGGACATACTTCCATTTTGGTGCGGGATTGTGCTGCGTAATCTTCAGAATTCCGAGCATGGTCCGGGCGAACTTCGATTTTATGTATTTGAGGAGAGCTGTAGCTTCCGCTTCGGAGTCGAAACTGCCAATGCTAATGAAGGACTGCGTATGCCCTATTAAGGGCTGCCCTATTAAGGGCTGCCCTATTAAGGGCGTAGAAAGCACTTCTCCAAGCGCACCCGATCCGTTGGCGGCAGGAACAAGTACTTTCCATTTGTCGAGGTTCGGATGCGGAGCGATATATCTGGCGGAAATGAACTTGTAAGCTCTTCCGGTACGCCCTCTTCCAAAGATCCTGATGTAATCATCTCCGTCGCCAGGCATCTCGTCAAAAAAAACAACGTTATTAAGATTGTCGAGGACGTTTGTCTTGAGGTCGTAGTCGTGGTTCTTGCTCAACAGGCCATGGTCATCGTCAACATAACGAATCTCGGGATGGTCTTTGTGCATGGCTTCAGTGAAGTGGTAGCTATCGGCCGCGAAGATGATATCGCCGAGGGGTTGGATGCCATGTTTTACAACCTTTTCTTTGATGGTGCGAAGCCTATCGAAATGCGTGAACACTTCTATCGCACCGAAATCCCGATCGGCATCTCGATAGGTAACGGCAACACCGCCCTTGATGTCAGTATTCGGAAAAACGCTTGACGCATCTGCTTTATAGTCCATCACTTTGAAATGGGAATCGTTGAGTATCTTCCTGTTCCAGGCTTTTGGGGTTGAGCCAGCATCAAATAGGAATCTAGCAGGAGTAATAAGTTCAACTTTATTGGAAACCTTGAACGCTGAGTCCATGAACTCGTGGTAAATGGGCGGTGCGTAGGTTTTATTGCCGGAATCTGATTCCGGCACTGAAAGCTGGTACGGCGGATTGCCGATTACCGCATAGAACTTCTTTCCCATATTCGCTGCCTTGCCTTTCAATGTGGCGAACTCGAAGGGCTCGCCGTTCTGCCAGTCGTATATCACGCAGAGGGGAACCGTTTCCTTTGGCTCCTCTTCTTTGGTCTCTTCGGTTGTCTCGTCGGGGAATACGTCATCGAACAGGTCGAAAAGCGACGGTTGAATCGGCTCCGGCTCGGGCTCCTCGAACGTCCCCAAGGTCGACTCCACCTCAGCGTCCATTTTGTTGGTGGGAACGGCGTCGGTGAAGCCGTTCATCTGCCAGAAGTTCCAGGAAACGATCCATGCTGCCTGCTCGAGCTCGTCCTGTTGGGGGTCCGAACCCCAGCGATTGCATAGATGTTCGGCGAACGTCTCGAGCACGTTGATTCGAGCGATAAGCAGGTTGTCGCCCTGGTACTCGAAGCCGTATGTCGCGCGCAGCGCGTCGAGGGCGCGGCGCACCCACTCCTTGCGAGTCTTGGTCTTCTCGGTCACGACGCGAAGCTTGCGGTCGAGGAAGCCCACGCGCTCACTTACGGGCAGCTCGTCGCCCGTCACGGTGTCGTAGCGCGAGCACACGAATGGCGTCTCGCCACACGTAATCTCGAGCCGCGGCGCTTCCACGTATGCTCGCCAGCCGTGTCCCTTTGATTTGGGAAATTCAATCGAATTATCAGTCGTCGTCCATGTATTGGCGCCATTATCCGCAACGGTCTCGGTGTTGAAGATGTCGCGCTGGCCGAACCAGGTTTCGTCCAGGTCGTTGTTCATCTGGTTGCATAGCCAGGACGGAGTGAACACTTCAGCCCGGCTCTTGGTGCGCTCGGATTGTTTCTCCTGCTCCTTTGCGATTCGCGGCTTGATGACGCCGGAGTTCATGCCTGTGATCTTCTCGACGGTTATCTCGTCATCGCCCATGTAGCCGTCGCCCAGAGCCTCGTACTCGTTGTCGGCCCATATGATGTTGCGCCCCGTCGTGCGGTCGCACAGTAATGTCTTGAGAATGAAAGTCGGGTATCGTCGGTCGAAGGACTCTATGAAGCCTTCGAGCGAGATGTCGTGGGTTAGCTCGGTCACGGGCTACTGTCCCTTCTTCGCGAGCTCTTCGATCATGCACGTGCGCACGAAGGCGGAGAAGCTCATGCCACGGAGCGCCGCCTCCTCCTTCGCCGCGTCGCGCAGGGTGTCGGGGATGCGCAGGGTCACGGAGACTTGGTCGCCGTTCACCAAGAAGCTCCTGATCTCGGTCTCGTCGGGATTGCTCTTGATGAGCTCCTTGTAGCTGTCGGGCATCTGCGCTCCCATCGCTCGAAATGCAATACAAATGCGTTTGCAGCATTATAACGCAGCGGTACGACGTGGCACTGGGAATGCGAGGACAGCCGATGTCCAGGCTTTATATGAGCGTGGACGGCGAGGGGAGCCCCGATTGGGCTTAGATGGCCGCTTTCGTTTGGGTCCTTATCTCTCGTTTTCGCGAGGTTTGGCGTTTGCTCGCTCCTCCTCATAGAGGACCTTGTTCGACGCCTCCAGGATGTGCGCGGCGTTCCCGATGCGCTCGGCACACCTCTGGCTTATCGACCTTAGGGCCAGGATCACCTCGACGTCGAGCGGGTCCAGCTGATCGGCGTACGCCAGGGACTCAAGCAGCTGATCCAGGCCTCTCTCCAGTCTTCCAGCATCTGCCATAGCGTCGAGCAGCTCACAACGCTCGTCCTTCTCGTTGATGCCCGAGGTGTTTACCGAAAGCGAAATCGTTTCGACCTGCACGTGCAATGAGGACACGTGTTGCTATGGCTGCCTTTGCAACTACTACAAGCAAACCGAACAACATGAGCTTTCTCATGAAAGAGCGAAGGGGATTCTCGAGTCTCTGTCCTAGCTTACTAGGGGAGGGTTCTGTGGGGATCCTCTGTCCTGTCCTGCCCTCCCTTGAAATATAATGTCCACGTGGTCATTAGCTCCTGCAAGCAGTTTGTCGTGATCCACTGTGACCCACGAAAGAGCCTCGGATGACCTGAAAAACCGTGACCTAAATTTGACCTTATGGATTTGCTGCAATTTTTGAGACTGGGTGTAAATAGGAAAAACCGGAACAAACTTCGGCAAACCGAAACAAATTGGAAATAGTTTCTAACCATTGAGTGGGAGTAAGATCCAGTAGGTATTATTTAGTTATAGTTTCAAATTAGCTCCTCGCTTACGATGCGAGGAGTTTTTTATTAATAATAAATTATGGAGTATATCACGATATCGGGATATACTTATCAAAAAGGAAGGATACAGATGCCTACGCTTGCAAGGTTTTACGGGATAGTAATACGTATGTATTTCTTGGGCTCAGAGCACAATCCACCGCACATCCATGCGATTTATGGTGAGGACACTGCAGCTTTTGACATCAATTCGGGTGAGGAGATTGATGGTAGTCTGCCGACTCGCGCTGCTGGTATGGTGCGCGAGTGGATAGAGATTCACCAAACTGAGCTTCTTGATATTTGGGAGACGCAAGAATTTAAGAAAATCGATCCGCTTGTCTAAAGGAGGCAGACTATGAAATTTCATAAGGTAAAAGATGTCTCTGCTCTGACTAGCTTAAAGTTGAGCGTTCAGTTTACCAACGGCACCACAAAAATCTACGATGTAGCTCCACTTATGCATCGTTTCCCGGTCTTCAAGACATTGGAGGATAACGAATCGCTGTTCAGAGACGTAGAAGTTGATCAGGGCGGCTACGGTATTATCTGGAACGATGACCTTGATCTCTCTTGCGACGAGCTGTGGGAGAACGGAGCAGAGGTTGCGACGCCGTTTGATGGACTCATATCGTTTTCGGACGCTAGCGAACTTTGGGGCCTAAGTGAGTCCACTTTGCGTAAGGCTGTTGCATACGGCAAAATAGTTTCAGGAGTGGATGCTCGTAAGTATGGTAAGCAGTGGATTGTTAACCGTGAAGCTATGTTGCGCGAGTATGGCAACCCTGTGTGCTAAGAGCTGCAAATACTCAATTTAAGATACTGTCCAGATCGGGGCATAGTAAAATATCCACAGTTCCAACGATATTGTTACGGCTGGTGGAAACGGCAGGAGGATTGACATGGCGATTAGCCTCATTGACTTGATTAAGTTCTACTACGACAAGGAAAAACATTACCCGATTAGCGATGAGTTCATAAAGAAGTATCAACAGAAGCCGACGGGAGATAGTTATATAGATTTTGCTCGCACGACGGGCCATACAGTATCCGCCGAGCAATGCGAGCCGAATCAAAAGTGGCATCTCTTCGTGGCGTATATCTCATATAAACTCGAAGTCGATGGCGTGTGCGCTAAAGCTTGTATGGGGCCTCTGCAGTGTCCGGAATTGCTGCTCTGGATGGCCGAAGCTGCGGGTATCGACGACGAGATCGTTACGGAAGCCAAAGAGGCGGCCGCGAGCGAGATAGACAGAATCAGGGAGGAAAAACCCGATGGCAGCTACTCGGCGAAAGCGGTAGTCGAGATGAATACAAAGATAAAAAATAAGTACGGCAAGAACCTACGGGATATGATCGCTGAGAAGATCGAGTCAGCCTTGTAGGCGGCTGCTTGCCGGGTGAGCTTTTCCTTGAGCCGAACATGCTTGAGCTGCCGCTCAATGCGCACAGCGGGCAAATGATTTGTCTGGAAAACAAAGGCCCGGTTTTCGATGATTCAGCACTCTAAAGAGGAAACCGAAGAGAGGCAGTGTCGCAGGTCTCTCTTCGGTTTCATGGTTTCGAGATGCTAGCGCTCGTTGGACCCAATCATCGAAATGGCCTCCTCGATGTTTATGATGCTGAGCAAAACAGATACCAGGGGAGGAAGAAAGATCCTCGTTGATGCGGGTAGGCAAAGTCGCTGTAATGTAGTCGCACACCTCGAGAGGAACTAGCTCGAAAAGGTCGTAGCTGACGGCCATTATGGCCATCAAGTCGCATTCATCGTTGCCCTTCGTCAAGCAGAATCTTGGCGTTACCAGACAGGACGGCGAATCCAGGTTTCCGTCTGCCCAGTCATCGCTGAAAGGCCAGTATTTCGCATTGATGAAATTAAGCAGCCGATACAGCAGCGGCCATCTATCGGTCTTTTTGCGAGCCATCCGCTTACGCTTTCACCAAAGTACACCCTTGCTTCCAAGCATGTCTGATAGAAGTCGAACGAGGACTTCAATAATTCGCCGGGGCAGTGCTCAAGACCGGTTAGGCCAACCAGCAGGGAGCCGCCGCCCCTGATGTTCTGGTAAAAGATATAGCGGCTATTGGCGGGTATGGCAAGGCTCTTGGATGCGGCGAAGTCCAACTTGCCCCTAAAGCGTTTTCCTTATCCACAGATTCGCTCGCTTGCCCGCCTTTGCTGCCCGCCAAGGTCTCTCATCGCTTTGCGGACGACAAGAGACCTTCTGGCCCGCCGGGGGGGGAGATCAATCTACGGGCCCTGCCCCGCCGTCCAGGGCGGTCGAGGCCGGCTACCTCACCTCGAAGTATTGCGACATATTTTCCTTCAGGTTGTCGAACCCGTAGGAATTTTCATAGGCGACCAGGATCTCCCCTAGCTTGGGGAGGTCGTCACCCGCAATCTTCGCGATTTGCGCGATGGCCTCGTCTTCGGTCTTCCCGTTGATGATTAGCACTGGCTTGCCCTCCACCGCTTGCGCACCTCCCTCGCATCGATTGGAAACCTCGCCCTGCCCGAGCTCGAGATCCTCGAGCTCGTCTCCAGGGCGCCTATTGCCTGCTGCGCTTTTTATCGGACCCTCCATCATGTACGCACCTATCACCTTGAAACTAAGCAAATTACAGCCAACAGAAGACTCAATAGATCCTTTCGGGTATGATCCCCGCCGCCAAGTCGTTTCTTGCAGATTTAGCGTATTCTATAAAGCGGTCGATAGTTTTAAACTCTTTTCGAGACACGATAAACTGCTGCTCGATGTAGTCTTCAAGCTGCGCCTTCGTGGGAACGAAGAACTATCCGGTTCTTTCGTCTATCGCGATGTTAATTCTCTTCATAGAGCTTGTTCTCCTCGTACAGCTTCCGCAGATCCACCCCGTTCTCAAAGAGGTTGATGTAATCGAACACGTTGTGCACCCAGATTGTCACATCGACAACGTGTTCGTACGGCACCTCACGGCCATCCCAACCAGTCCTGATATCGAAATAGGCTCCGGTACTAAGATAACTGGTCATAAGGCCTCTTTCATCAGTAGGGAACGTTCCAGACATGTCGAAAGTATGTATGATCTGGTCTCCATCGATCTGGCCTATGAGAATCCCTGCCCAATGCGGGCTCACGGGGAGAACGGCCGGCGGCCCGCAGCCGCAGCTGACGCGAACCGGGGCCCGCCGCGGCTCCTGAGCGTTGGCGGCATCCGGCGCATCGACTCGCACAGCGGCCTTGACCGGACTTGGATCTGATGGTATAAAAGATTCAAATTCTGGGCTGGCCGAAAGGCCCTGGTCCACCCAAGGGCGGGGACGTTTTCCCCGCCATTTTTGTATCCAAAGGAGAACGGTGGCCGAGCTGAGCGTCTTCATCGACGAGTCGGGCGATTTCGGGCCCTACGGGCCCCATGCCCCCTACTACATCATCACCCTGCTCTTCCACGACCAGGGCGTCGACATCTCCGAGCAGATTGGGCACCTGAGGTGCCACCTCGTCGAGCAGGGCTTCGCCGAGACCCATGCTATACACTCCGCCCCGCTCATAAGGCGCGAGAAGGACTACTCCGGGATGGACTTGACCGCTCGGCGCAAGCTGTTCAGGTCGCTGTTCAACTTCATACGATTGTGTGAGATCTCGCAAAAGTCGTTCGTCTTCAAGAAATCCGAGTTCCCGGACCACGACAAGATGGTATCCAGGATATCGCGCGAGGTGAGCATATTCCTGCGCGATAACCTTCCCTTCCTCCAGAGCTTCGACAGCATCATCGTCTACTACGACAACGGCCAGAAGGAGATCACCAACCTGGTCAACACACTCTTCAACGCGTTCTTCGAGGCTGACGTCAGGAAGGTCTTCCCATCGGACTACAGCCTGTTTCAGGCCGCGGACATGTTCTGTACGCTCGCGCTTCTGGAAACCAAGCTCGAGAACGAGGGCTTGAGCAACTCGGAAACGGAGTTCTTCCTGAACGCGAGGAACCTGAGAAAGAACTATCTAAAGCCAACCGCTGCGAAAAGGATCTTTAACTAGTTGTCCGTTTCCTCACAGGGCGGCCTACCGTGACCGGCGAAACTTCCCTGCCCCGCCCTGAAAAGATGCGACCCCGGGTTCGGTCACATAGCACATGGATACCTGCGTGACTCGCCCAGGGGCAACGCCCCAAATGGCTGTTTTTTGCATGAAAGATAAAACCCTGGGTAGCTCATGAGTTTGATTTGTCTTCAAAATCATACAAGGCTCTGAACTGGGAAAACGCAAACGAGAGACCTCGGGGACAAAAAACGTAAACTCAGAGGGCGTGAGTTTGCCCGTGAGTTTATATATTTGTCCTGAGATTGTCCCCAAAAGCGCTCAAAAGCCCAGGTCACGGGATTCCGACCTCGGCGGTACTCGAAAAATGGCGCACCTTGCATACGCAGGCCCAAACTTCAGACTTTCTCAATCATTGAGTGGGAATAAAGCCTAGTAATATATCCTTCATCATTTAGTGATAGACGTATTATTTCTTTACTTAAAGTTAGTTCATAGATATAGAATAATTTTTTGTCTAATGTTATCCGTATTTTTCCTCTGCGCTCTATGAGCTGTTTTGTATGTCGTCGTTTACCTCGGTGTCTAAGTCTTCTACGTACAGACTGTA
>ERZ773066.591-NODE-591-length-19851-cov-4.352091_pt1 | contig 19851 bp, 10 predicted proteins | sample MGYA00580573_ERZ773066 | MGnify/ENA primary metagenome ERZ773066 (study PRJEB29015, sample SAMEA2738128) | human oral metagenome | biome: human oral; feature: human-associated habitat; material: saliva | place: China | collected 2203 ... | reverse complement strand
TCGAGTGGCTTGCCTCGGGATCGACGCCGCCGACGTGTGCGACGGAGACGACGAGATCGACATCACGCATGACCTCGGTAAAGATAAGGTCGGGCACATCATCAATGGGCAGTTTCTTGAATGTTTTGCGGTCGAAGAAGTCCACCCATTCGAGCGTGGGCGCCTCGATGTCGGCGGGTGAGAACCAGTCGGCAAGCGCGTAGATGCGCGCAATGATGTTCGCCTTGTAGTAGATGCGCTGCAGTCCCTCACTGCCGTCGATGACCCAGCGGCGCGTCTTGAGCAGGGCGACGGTCTTTGCAGGCTGCACCTGATGCCCCGCGTAGCGATGGCTCGACTCCTTGCCGTGCTCGTCCGCCGTCTTGATGTAGAGCTCGCGGAACACCTGCTTGAACGGCTGACGGATGCCCTTTTCAAAGAGATATGCCTGATACGCCGCCCATGTGCCGCGCTCATAGAGATCGAGCGCGTGGGCGATCTTTACCTCCGCGTCCTCCGCGAGCTCCGTGCGCGTGCCGTCCGCAGCGACGAGCGCACCGTCCGCATAGAAGCCGAGAGCCGTGCCCGACTGGAACACGAGCGGCCTCAGCAGCGGCGCGATGACGGGGTTGTACGTCATGACATTTGCGATCTCGCGTGCGAGGAGCGGCGTGCCGTCCTCCATCATCTCCTCGAGCATCTTCTTTGCGCGGCGGTACTGCTCCTTTAGATTCTTCTCCGCGTCCTTCAGCTCGATCACGTAGGAGTTCTTCTTCAGCTTTGCGGGGACGGCCTTCAGCGGCTTGCCGCTCTTCGTGCAGACGAGCGACACCGCGCCGTCCGCTGCGACGGAGAGGGAGAGCGCGACATCCTCGACCTCCTTCGGGGTGAAATGGTCGGCGTGCGCCTTGATGAGCTCCGTCTCCGCCGTCCACACAAGGCGCGTCACATCGTCAAATCCACAGGCGCGCGCGAGGTTCGAGAGGGCAATCTCCACCGCCTTCTCCTCGCTCGCACGGCGCTGCGCCCCGAACTGCTTGCTTTCCTTGAGGAAATTTTGGAGGAACACATAGCGTGCGAGCATATCCTTTTCCCGTGCGCGTTTCAGCGGGATCAGGCCGCAGCACATGACGAGATCCTTGTTGCGCTTTGCCGTGATTTCCTTCTCCACATCGGCGAGTTTTAGTTCACCGCGTACAGCATCGGCAAATTTGCGTGCGCGCGCGTGCTTTGCACCGTTCGAGATGTACTTTGCCGCGTCGTAGAGACTCTCAAAATGCGCCTTGCCGAGCTCCTTGTACGCCGCCTTGAACCAGCCGATGTCGAATGCGCCCTCCTTCAGATCCTCGATCGGGATGGGCGTGTATTTCGCGATCATGCTCGCGCGTTCCTTCGGGATGTCGCTCATGTGCGCTTGGAAGTAGTAGCAGCCGCTCGCCATGCCGCGCCAGCCGAGGTATGCCTCGATGAGCGGGATCCACTGCGGCGCGTACATCGCCGCCTCGACGAGGCGCTGCTGGGCGATGCCCGCGTCCTTCAGCGCCGCCTTTAGGTCGGCGGCCGTCTCGCCCGCGTGCGGGTGGCTGACCTTGAGCAGGTGGCTCAGCGTCGATGCCTTTACCTCGTCCGAGCCCGCGTACCAGCTGCCGCGGTCGAGCTTCAGCGCACCGAGCGCCTGCAGGATGCGCACGAAGAGCTGGATGCCCTCGACGCGCTCGATGCTGTCCACGGCAACGGAGTGGAGCGCGGGTGTATCGCCGCGCCGCAGCTCTGCCGTGACGATGCTGTCGATGACGCGCTGTCCCTCCTCGTTGATAAAGGAAAGCACATCCTCCGTCTGTGCGCCGCGGCACTCGGGGTCATTGCGGTCGGGGAGCGCACCGCTCCGATAGCGCTCGAGCACGCGGACGCGGTTCTGTTCGACCTTTTTCTGATTGCGGCGTGCGTCCTCATCCATATCCTCCGCCTGCATACCGAGGATCATGCGGAAAAAGCCGTCCGCCTTCTCCATGCCGAGGAGGTGCGCCTTCGCATGCTCGATGATGCCCGTCAGGCCGCCCTCGGGTTCCCTGCCCGTGCGCAGGAGGACATCCTCGATCCGCTCCGCGAGCCGCAGGCGCAGGGCGTAGGACTGCGCGAACTCCGCATCGTCCGCGTAGAGCCGCGTCCCGTGCAGGGCGGCCTGCATCAGTGCATTGTCGTGCGTGATCTGATACGTGCTCGAACTCCAACGCCCCTTTCGCTCCACGAGGTAGAGCTTTTCATCATAGCACTCATAGGCGCGGCGCATCAGCAGCAGCCCTGCGGCAAAGACGAGAGGGCGGTTCTCCTCTGCGTGCGTCTCATAGAGTACGCGAATGACATTCTTCCCCCTCTGCCGTCCCCTGTAGCCCTCGGCGAAGTGGTTCAGCTTCTTGGCGGCAAGGGCGGCGGGGAACGCTGTCCAGTCCCGCTCCGTGATGCGCGTCAGCCCCTCCGTAAAGAGGGCATCCTCCGCCTTTGCCATGAAGACGGCGATGGCGAGCTGATAGAGCACGCGGAAGTCTTTGATCTCCTTTCGGTAGAACTCCTCCCAGACCTCCGGGAGCGGATAGTATTTGATATTGTCGGGCGCGCCCGTCGTGCGCTCGGTATCCGCACGCTCGTAAAAGCCCGAGGCCAGCGTCGTCTCCTCTCTGCCGTTCCAGCGGCTCTTGTACTCATAGTCCTCATGTGCCGTGTAGAGCGCGTCGAGTTTTTCGACGATCGAGAGCAGCTCCTCGTCCGTGCACGGGAAAATATCATCGAGCGTGACAGTATTCACGACGTGCACGGTGTTCGTCGCCGCATCAAAGCCGCCCGTCATGCCGGCGGCATCCTCCGCACCGTGGATGTCTATGGTGAAGTCGGGCGTATATTCTGCGTTGAACAGCGCGTCCTCCGCCTCTGCCGCCGCGCCAGTGCGTGCGAGCTCGTCGATCAGCACCTGCTCGTCCGACGTCGGCTTCTTGATCGTCTGCGCCAGAGCGAGCAGCTCCTCCTGCGGGATGCGTCCGTCCGCCTTGCAGCGCAGGAGCAGGTCGAGCGCGCCGAGCCGCTTGTTCACGTCGCGCTGCGTGAGGAGCCCTGCCATCGTCGTGCGGAGCTGCGCATCGGTCTGTGCGTAGAGGAGATCGAGCACCGTGCGGCGTACATTCGCCGTCTTGAGACGCAGCAGGGCGGCGATGTCGCCCTCGTGGCGCGTGACGAAGTCCCCGCCCATGAGATCCTTTGCCGTCTCAGGCGCCGTGCGGAGCGTGTCGGTGACCTCCGTATCGGGCACCGTCGCCGTCGGGTTCTCGCGGATGATCCGCGCCGCTGTCTCGGGAGCGAGGCGCAGGAGATCGATGAGTGCCTGCTCCTGCACGGGGCTCAGCGGTGCCTTGAGGAGGAGCGGCGCAACGCGCTGCCCGGCGTGGCAGACCGAGAGGACGGGCGCAACGCGGTCGGTCAGCGCACCGTCCGCACAGAGGGCAGCGAGCACCATCGTGCGCGCCAGATCCTCGCGGCGCAGGGTCGCCCCGTACCACGGGAAGATGCACCCCTCGTATTCCTTCTCGTTCTGCTTCATCTGGGCACGGGCGCGCTCGCAGAGATCAAAGAAGCGCGTGGCTTCCTCTGCGTCCACGAAATACTCCTGCGGGTCAAATTTCTCGACGAAGTCGTCGAGCTCCCGCAGGATGTAGAAACTGTCTACGACAAAGGGGAGATAGCAGGCGATCTTTTTCATATCCTCTGCACTGAGCTCTGGGTTCGTGATGCCGAGGAGGACGCGCTTGGCGACGCTCCGCTCGGCGGCGCCGTCCTGCAGGGCGTGCAGGAAGTACGAGACGAGGAGGACGGAGTGCGGACGCCCCGCCCCAATGATCTCCTCCATGGCGGCGATGAGATCCTTGACATCGTGCAGCCCCTTGCTCCACAGCCCGACCATTGCCTCGACATTGTCCGCGCTGTGGACGAAGGCATCTCCCTCTGCGGGATCGCGCAGCACGCGCATGATGAGCGCGAGGAGCTTCTTGTCCACGCGCTCGCTGTCCGTACCGATGCCGATGGTCGTCGCGATGGCGCGGCGCACGGACGAGAAACGGATGAGATTCTGTTCCTCGATCAGCCCCATGATGTAGACGAAGTGCTCCTGCCGCCCGCAGTCCATCGTCTCGCAGATCGCCTGCCGCAGCCCCTCCTGCAGTTTCCCCGCGAGGAGGAGCTTGCCGACGAGTTCTACGAGCTCCGTACTCTGTGCCTTGAAGATGGCGCGGAACACATCGTAGGTGAGGATCTTCGTGTTGTTCTCGCTGAGCAGCATATCGCGGATGGTGGAGAGGACTTCCTCATCGCCGCGGTCAATCCACACAGCGACCTGCTCGGGCGCGAGGAAGCTGCTGCCGTACTTTTCCACATCGTAGGCGCCGCGCAGAATCTGCGGCACGGTCAGTCCGGAGAAACGCTGGCGAATCAGCCGCTCCACCAGCGTCCAGATGCGCCCAACGTGCTGATGATAGTCGCGCGAGCGGACGAGACGGCGCGTATAGTGGGTCGTGTAGGGATAGTCGGCGAGATTGTGTGCGATAGCGACGAGGTCTTTCCGCAGTGCCTCGCCCATCATGAGGTCAAAGGCGGGGTAGAGCGCGGGCGGCAGGACATCATCGTCCACCGTACAGACCACGTCCTTCTTGTTGCGGCGGAAATTCGCCACAACGACATCCCAGTCATAGTCGGGTTCTCCCTTTTTATCCGTGCGGAAAAAGAGAAAATTCAGCAGTTTTTGGCTCTGCTCATTCAGCGTGGGCATCGCCGCTTTCAGCTCCGCCAGAAGGGCGGCCATGTCCTCATCGCCCAGATACCAGTTGATCATCGTATTCCTCCAGTTACTATACGCTAGATAATGTGTCTGCACGATCACTTGCGCAACGAGGTGTTCGCGTGGAGCGCGCAGCATCGGATGAACACATCATCCTCCGTTGAGCCGTTTCTCACCACATACGTCCCGCGAGCATCGTCAGGCGGACAAACGTGATCTCATCGTTCTCTTTCAGCGTGACGGGCGTATCGCACGTCTCGCCGAGCTCCTCCCCATTCACGAAAATGCGGTAGATGCCGTCCTCGAACGACTGCCGTGCATTCTCAATCGCCGCCGCCGCACTCTGCACCTGCCCGCGATAGTCCACGCCAAAGCCGACCTTGCCGACCGTGCTCGCATCCGCGATCTCCGCGCTCGTCAGATAGCGGAGCGCCGTCTCGCCCGTCTCCACACGCGCGTTGAACCGCGTGACCTCCGCCGTCACAAACGTATCGATCAGCTCGCCAATATCGTGTACCGCACCGATCTCATACGGGCGCGTCTCGATGGCATTCCTGCGCTTACCGATGCGCTTTACATTCACCTGTACCTGCATAACCCTGCCTTTCGTATCGAAAAGATACAATAACTTATCTTAAGGAAGCACTGATAAATTCGGTACAACCATCTTGACGCATCTTTTTTGCCCGCACTTCGGCGGAAAATCCTCCACAGAGCACCACTCTGCGTCCGGTTTTCCACCTCGTTCGGACGAAAAAATCTACGCCAATCTGGCATACCTCATTTTATCAGTGTTTCCTTATATTATAGTATAGTTGAAGGATTCATACAATAAGAAGGACATTTGTTTTCAATACCTTATAGCGGATGATGGATACCATCAATAAAAATTGATTTTGGATTAAGGGGGGCGATTTTTACGATAATATTGTTAGAAGAAAAGAAAGGAAGGATTGATATGGCGTATTTGAGGGTACATGGAACAGAGGATGCGGCACACGTCCATTCATCCGTTGTCAAACCGTCAAAAAAGACAGATGATGGCGGGAGTTTTGCCGTAATGCTCAGCGACGTGCTGTCGACATCCGATCCTGACGCAAAACGGAACTCGGTGGAGAATATATGCAACTGGACGGCTCATCCTGATCGGTATCCCGAACCGGATGATGAGGCACTCATTGCGGCGCTCTATAACGATGATCTGCGTGATTATTCCACAATGGCGAAGCCGCGTATCGGCGGGCGCCTTGTGGTCTGTCAGAAGAATCCTGACGGCTCGCTCTTTTACTATCCGCCGCGTGATGCATCATTCGAGGAAAAACGTGCGTTCGTCGACACAATGAAGGGACTCTCACGCGAAGAACGCTATCAGGTGAACAATCTCATCGCCGATATGTTCGGCTTCTCCCCCTTCCATCCGTTCCTGCGCCGTCAGTCGCAGCGAACAGCGGGAGCTGTGCAGTCGAGTACGCTGTTTGATCTTCTGCGCGATGAGGTAATTAAGGATCTTAAGCAGATGCATGTGGATGATCCAAATCGCCCATGGCGTGAGCAGGAGGCAACGGTACTGGACAAGATTTTTGAACGCAGGGAAGCCGCAAAGCACGCGGCAAAATTTTAGTGAAACGATCCACGGGAGTACCGCATGAGGCTGAGGGCTTCGTGCGGTGCTCCTTTTTTACGAGCAAAATGTTCACGCAATTAGCATGACCATGAAGCAATAATGAGAATCCTGCGCAAGATGCGTCATATATGAATTGAGAATATCATTCGATTGTGGAATTTGCCCAAAACTGTGATATTACTCACATTCTAGAGACAAGGATTATAGTAACATAAAAGAACCTATGTAATGTGTTTTTTCTGTGTCAAGGAAGCACTGATAAATTCAGCGATTCCTAAACAGAACATCGGAGGGGTGAAGACGTGAGCAGTATCTTTCAAAAGTTCAAGTATCTGATTCCTACGTCGACTTCTGCGGATGGTCATCAGGAGACGCGCGAGGGCGGGCGTACATGGGAGAATATGTACCGCGATCGCTGGTCATTTGACAAGACCGTACGCACGACGCATGGAGTCAACTGCACGGGCTCGTGCAGCTGGAACGTCCACGTCAAGAATGGGATCGTGGCGTGGGAGAATCAGGCAACGGACTACCCGGAGACGGCGCCCGATATGCCGGACTTCGAGCCGCGCGGCTGTCCGCGTGGCTCGACGTTCTCGTGGTATCTCTACAGTCCGCACCGCGTGAAGTTCCCGTACCTGCGCGGCGAGCTCGCGGCGCTCTGGCGTGAGGCGCGCGCGTCGCACGCGAACGCATACGAGGCGTGGAAGAGCATCGCCTCGGATCCCGTGAAGCAGAAAAAATACAAAGAGGCCCGCGGCATGGGCGGCTTTGTGCGCTCCAACTGGGAGGAGGTCAGCGAGCTGATCGCCGCCTCCGTGCTCTACACGGCGTACACCTACGGCTCCGACCGCATCTTCGGCTTCTCCGTTATCCCGGCGATGTCGATGCTGAGCTATGCAGCGGGCATCCGTTTCGTCCAGCTGATGGGTGGCGTAGGGCTCTCGTTCTACGACTGGTACGCCGACCTCCCGCCTGCGAGCCCGCAGATCTGGGGCGAGCAGACGGACGTGCCCGAGTCAAGCGACTGGTACAACGCGGGCTACCTCATCACATGGGGCTCGAACGTGCCGCTGACGCGTACGCCGGACGCACACTTTATGTCCGAGGTACGCTACAAGGGGACGAAGGTCGTCTCCATCGCGCCCGACTATGCCGAGTCGTCGATGTTCGCGGACACGTGGATCTCGCTGAAGGTCGGCAGTGACTCTGCCCTCGCCATGGCGATGGGACACGTGATCCTGAAGGAATACTACGTCGACAAGACCGTTCCGTTCTTCCTTGAGTACACGCGGAAATACACGGACTTCCCGTTCCTCGTGCGCGTCGAAAAGCGTGCGGACGGCACGTATATCCCGGGGCGCATGCTCTCCTCGCGCGACATGGGACGCGACGAGAAGCACGCGGAGTTCCGCTACTACGTCGTGGACGATAAAACGGGCGAGATCGTCATCCCGAACGGCACACTCGCCGAGCGCTGGAGCGATCAGGAGAAATGGAACATCCGCGAGGAGAACCGCGACACGGGCGCGGAGATTTGCCCGCGTCTCTCCGTCTGGGATGATAAGACCGGGACGGTGGAGGTCGAGCTGCCGTATTTTGGCAACGATCGCGAAAAGCGCACGCTGACGCGCGCGCTCCCCGTGCGCAGCGTCCAGACCGCAAACGGCGAGGTGCTTGTCACGACGGTCTACGATCTGACGCTCGCGAACTACGCGATTGATCGCGGCATCGGCGGCGAGAGTGCGGGCTCCTACGAGGACGATACGCCCTATACGCCCGCATGGCAGGAGAAGTACACGGGCATCGCACCCGAGCTCGTCATCAAGACGGCGCGCGAGATCGCGGACAACGCGATCAAGACGAACGGGCGCACGATGATCATCATGGGCGGCGGCATCAACCACTGGTTCCATGCCGACATCGTCTACCGCACGATCATCAACCTCCTGCTCTTTACGGGCTGCGAGGGACGCAACGGCGGCGGCTGGGCACACTACGTCGGGCAGGAGAAACTCCGCCCGAACGAGGGCTGGGCGCGCATCATGTCGGGCTCCGATTGGCAGGCTCCGCCGAAGATGCTGAACTCCACATCGTTCTACTATTTCGCGACCGATCAGTGGCGCAGCGACGAGATCCAGACGGACGCGCTCGCGGCAGCAAACGAGACGGCGCGCTATACACACCCGGCGGACTACGCCCTGCTCGCGGCACGTCTCGGCTGGGCACCCGCCTATCCGACGTTCAACCGCGGCTCGAACCAGATCGCCGCAGACGCAAAGTCGGCGGGCTACGAGGGCGCGGACGGCATCAAGCAGTATGTCGTGAAGAGCCTGAAGGACGGCAGCCTCGACTTTGCATGGGCGGACCCCGATGCACCTCAGAACTTCCCGCGCAACCTCTTTGTCTGGCGCTGCAACCTCCTCGGCTCGTCCGCGAAGGGCAACGACTACTTCCTGAAATATCTCCTCGGCACGGAGAACAGCATCTTCCAAGAGGAGGATGCCGCCGTTCGTCCGCAGGAGGTCAAGTGGCGTGAGAAGGCAGAGCTCGAAAAGCCGGGCGGTGCGCTCGACGGCAAGCTCGACCTCCTCGTCGCGCTCGATTTCCGCATGGCGGGCAACGCGCTCTACTCCGACGTCGTCCTGCCGACGGCGACGTGGTACGAGAAGACCGACCTCTCCTCGACGGATATGCACCCCTTCGTCCATCCGTTCCAGCCGGCGGTCGATCCGCTCTGGGAGTCGCGGACGGACTGGGACATCTACCGCACGCTCGCACAGGCGGTCTCCGCCGTCGCGAAGGATGCGGGCCTCACCCCGTACACGAACATCGCCGCGACCCCGCTCGGGCACGACAGCGAGGCAGAGCTCGCACAGCCCGACGGCGTCGTGCGTGACTGGAAAAAGGGCGAGTGCGAGCCAATCCCCGGCAAGACGATGCCGAACATCGCCGCGAACACGATCGACTACACGAAACTCTATGAGAAGTGGATCGCGCTCGGCCCAAATGCGGGCGGCAAGACGGCGAGCCACGGCAATACGTGGGACTCAGCAGAGGACTACGAGGAGATCCGCCAGCGCAACGGCATCATCGACAACAAGGACTACGTGTCCTATGGCTGCCCCTCGATCTACGAGGCACGGCAGGCGATCGACGCCGTGCTCGGCATGTCGCCGACGACCTGCGGCAGGACGGCTGTCCGCGCATGGGCGGCGGTCGAAAAGCGCACGGGACTTTCGAACCTCACGAAGCTCGCGAAGGACCGCGAGGACGAGCGCTTTACCTACGATCAGGTCATCGCACAGCCGCGTGAGACGATCACGGCGCCGACCTTTACGGGCAGCAATCAGAACCGCCGCTATACGCCCTTTACGAACAACGTGGAGGAGCTGATTCCGTTCCGCACGCTGACGGGACGCCAGCATTTCTACATGGATCACGAGGTCATGCGTGAGTTCGGCGAGGCACAGGCGGTCTACCGTCCGATCCTCGATTTCCGCCCGATGAATAAGTCGCTGAACGGTCCGCAGAAGGAGATCACGCTGAAGTATCTCACGCCGCACAACAAGTGGAGCACGCACAGCATGTACTTCGATGCGCAGCAGATGCTCACGATGTTCCGCGGCGGTCAGAGCGTCTGGATGAGCGAGAAGGACGCAGCCGAGATCGGCGTAAAGGACAACGACTGGATCGAGCTCTACAACCGCAACGGTGTCGTCGCCTCACGCGTCGTCGTCTCGCCGCGCATCCCGCAGGGCGCAGTCTTTATGCACCACGCGCAGGATCGCCACATCAACGTGCCGGGCTCGAAGCTCTCCGGGACGCGCGCGGGAACGCACAACACCCCGACGCACATTCACATGAAGCCCACCCACCTCATCGGCGGCTATGGGCAGCTCAGCTATGGATTTAACTACTACGGCCCGACGGGCAATCAGCGCGACTCGTACGTTGTCGTGCGGCGCATGGAGGAGGTAGATTGGCTTGAAGATTAAAGCACAGATCGCGATGGTCATGAATCTCGACAAGTGCATTGGCTGTCATACGTGCTCCATCCTGTGCAAGAACGTCTGGACAAACCGACGCGGCGCGGAGTATATGTATTTCAACAACGTCGAGACAAAACCCGGCATCGGCTATCCGAAGCAGTGGGAGAATCAGGAAAAATGGAAGGGCGGCTGGGAGCTGAAGGACGGCGAGCTGAGCCTCAAGACCGGCGGCAAGATCTCGCGCCTCGCAAAGCTCTTTTACCATCCGCAGCAGCCCGAGATGGACGACTACTATGAGCCGTGGACATACGACTATGAGACGCTGATCCACACGAAGCGGCGCAACCACCAGCCCGTGGCGCGTCCGCGCTCGCTCATCACGCAGAAGCGCATGGAGATCAAGTGGGGTCCGAACTGGGAGGACGACCTCGCCGACGGACAGTCCGCACGCAAGGACTATAACCTCGGCAAGATCGGACAGGAGATCACGCTCGAGTTCCACGACATCTTCATGAAGCATCTGCCGCGTCTCTGCAACCACTGCCTCAACCCCGCCTGCGTCGCGGCGTGCCCCTCGGGCGCGATCTACAAGCGCGACGAGGACGGCGTGGTGCTGATCTCGCAGGACGGCTGCCGCGGCTGGCGTCACTGCGTCCCCGCGTGCCCGTACAAGAAGATCTACTACAACTGGGAGACGAACAAGGCGGAGAAGTGCGTATTCTGTTTCCCGCGTCTGGAGAACGGCCTGCCGACCGTGTGCAGCGACGGCTGCGTCGGACGCATGCGCTACCTCGGCGTGCTGCTCTACGATGCGGACAAGGTGAAGGCGGCGGCATCGACCCCCGATCCGAAGGACATCTACAAGGCATACCTCGATGCGCTCTGTGACCCGAACGACCCCGCAACGGTGAAGGCGGCGCACGAGGCGGGCATCCCTGACCGCTGGATCCGCGCGGCACAGAACTCACCATCGTATCGGCTCATCGCCGAGTGGCAGCTCGCGTTCCCGCTCCATCCGGAGTACCGCACGCTGCCGAACATCTGGTACGTCCCGCCCCTCAGTCCGATTGCGCGGCGCGCCGAGGAGAAGGTGTTCTTCCCCGGCGCAGCGGAGATGCGCATCCCCGTCGCCTACCTCGCCCAGCTCCTGACGGCGGGCGACACGGCGGCGATCGAGCGCGTCCTCGGCGTGCTGCTTGAGCTGCGCACCTACATGCGTACCAAGCAGACGGGCGAGCCGCTGCCTGCGGGGCTCACGCATGATGCGGAGACCTACGAGGCGATGTATCGTCTGCTCGGCATCGCAAAGCGCCGCGATCGGTTCAACATCCCCGCAGGTGTGCAGGAGGTATCGCAGGATAAACTGCGCGAGCTGCAGGGGACGGCGGGCTATGCCTGTCCCGGGGGGTGCTGATGATGGAGACAAACAGCATTCAAAAGGAGCTGCTCCTCACCTCCTATCTCTTTGAGTACCCCTCCAAGGAATGGTGGGGAGACGTGAAGGAGTGCGCCGCCGCGGCGCATACCGTCGTGCGTCCGCAGTCGCGCGAGGTGCTTGAGGAGTTCTTTGACTACGTGGAGGAAAGCGATCCGAAGGAGTACGAGGACGCATACGTGCGCGCCTTCGACTTCTCGCAGAACACGAACCTCTACCTCACGACGCACAACCGCACCGATTTCGGCAAGCAGTCCGAGGAGCTGCTCGCGTACAAGCAGCTCTTCCTCGATGCGGGCTATGACCTCGACCATGAGCTGCCCGACTACCTGCCCGCGATCCTCGAGCTCGCGGCGGCCGTGCCCGAGGAGCGTGCGGCGCACATTCTCGGCGCGGTGCGCCCGAAGCTGGAGCTCCTGCGTGACCGTCTGATCGAGGCGAAGCTGCCCTACGCGTTTCTGCTCGATGTCGTCCTCACGGGGGCGGCGCATCTGGAAGGGAGGACGGCATCATGAAACAGTTTGTCTGGGGCGCGCTCCCCTACATTGCGTTCACGTTCCTCATCGTTGGGACGATCGTGCGCTACACCGTCTTTGAGCGGAACTGGACGACGAAGTCCAGCCAGTTCCTCACGAAGGGGAACCTCCCGCTCGCAGGGCCCATGTTCCACCTCGGCCTCGTCATGGCACTCGGCGGACACATCATCGGCGTGCTCATCCCGAAGGCGGCGACGGAGGCGGTGGGCATCAACGAGCACCTCTATCACATGATCGCGCTCGGCGGCGGTACGCCCGCGGGGATCCTCTTCTTCCTCGGCTTCATCCTCCTGCTCGGCCGCCGTTTCGGCACCGACCGCATGGCGGTGAACACGTCGTCGATGGATCGTTTCCTCTACTTCTTCCTCTTCCTTGCCATCTTCACGGGCTGTGCGGCAACAGGTCTCAACGCCTTGGAGGGCGGTTTTGACTACCGCGAGACCATCGCGCCGTGGTTCCGCTCCGTCCTTATGCTCAGCCCCGATATCTCCTACATGGAGAACGTGCCGCTCATGTTCCGCCTGCACATGCTCGCGTGGATGTCGGTCGCGATACTCTTTCCGTTCACGCGCCTCGTGCACTGCCTCAGCGCACCGTTCGAGTATCTCTGGCGCAGCCCGATCATCTATCGGAAGAAGTAACGCACGACCGTAGTATACCTGAAAGCCTCTGCATCATCGGATGCGGGGGCTTTTTTTGTTGACCAAAGGCATAGAAGCCGATATAATAGAAGGACACGTATAGAGAGGAAAGGGTGGAATGTGCGATGGGAGAGCCAAATGCTGATGAGCTGATCCGCACGACGCTGGATCGGCGGACGGAGGAGCTGCGTGCGACGCTCGCAGCCGATCTTGAGACTGCGTGGAAGCACGGCGTGGAGGCCGGCAAGGCGGAGGGATTCGCCGAGGGGGAGTTGCGCGGCAGCAAAAAAGCGGTCATCCGCGTCTCGATGAATCTCCTGCGTGCGGGCATTGCCCCTGCGGTTATCGCTGAGGCGGCAGAACTTCCGGAGCTGATTATCCGCAAGCTGGCACAGGACAACGGAATCGTGATCGCGTAAGAGATGCGCGGCGGATGCCTGAGGAAATACCGATGCATTTGATGCGGCAGCACGCCGCATCTTTTTTGCGTATGACAAGAGCATAGTGCGCAGCAATGGAGCTGCTGCAGGGAACAAAACAGGCCGTGCAGCAACCATTTTACTTGCAGCTGACAGAAAGCGAAGGAGATAAATTTTGATTTGGAATAAGCTAAAATTTTTCTTTGACTTACGTGGTGATATTGCTTCGACACAGGAAATTACGAAGCGGGTCAACGCTGGTATCCGATTACGGGGGACGAATCTCAGCGTTTTGATACTGGCGATCTTTATTGCCTCCATCGGTCTCAATATGAATAGTACGGCAGTCATTATCGGAGCGATGCTGATCTCGCCGTTGATGGGGTCGATCCTTGGGATTGGCTATGGGCTTGCCCGTTATGACAGCACGTATATACGTTCCAGTGCGGGTAATCTATTCGCCCAAGTGCTTATTTCAGTTGCTGCATCGACGCTTTATTTTTACCTCACGCCGATCGATGCCCCCACTTCGCAGCTGCTTGCACGGACATCGCCGACCATCTGGGATGTTTTGATTGCTGCCTTTGGCGGGCTGGCAGGCATCATCGGGATAACACGCAAGGAGGGCGGGAATGTCATCCCCGGTGTTGCGATTGCAACGGCTCTGATGCCTCCGCTCTGCACCGCAGGATATGGCATTGCTACGGGCGTTATGGCGTACACCGTGGGTGCACTCTACCTGTTCTTTATCAACAGCTTCTTTATCTGTCTGACTGCATTTGTTGTCCTGAAACTCATTGACATCCCATCGAAGATTGAGCGGGACTCCGTAGAATTTTCAAGACAAAAAATATATCTGATGGCCTTAGCCATCCTTGTCACGCTGCCCAGCTGTTTCGCGGCGTATCAGAGCGTGCAGGAAAATCTGGAGAACGAGCAGGCGAAAATATTTTTTGAGGAGAATTTCAAAACACCTCCGCACATTGCCATCTCCTATACCTTGGATAACGAGAAGAAAACGCTGACGGTTTTTACAATCGCTAAAATATCGAAGGATGATCTTGTGGAATTGACGGAGAAATTGCATCAAAAGACACAGCTCAAACCGTTTCACCTAGAAAACTTTTCTTCGGACGACAGTGAAGAAATGGAGGCGATGATCGATCAGAGACTCAGTGAGACAGGAAAAAGTGCTATTCCCTCTGTTCAGGAGCAGCAGACCGTGACCGCACTCAAGTCTGCCCGCGAGGAAAGTGAGAAACAGGGGACTTACATATTGGACTGGAATCGTGAGGCACGCATCGTTTTCCCGGAGATCTCCCGCATCGCCGTCGGGAGTGTACGCGAACCTGCCGGAACAGGAGGGGATACATCGACAGATCTGAAGGAAAACCAGATTGCGTTTATCTATCTTAACGCCGATATGGACGAAGCGTCGCGCCATCGCCTGACCAAATGGATTTCTGACAAAGCAAAACACCGTGTAGAGGTACACTTCCTTCCTGAGACCGTGTCTGCAGCGGGGGAAAAGTAATCAAAGCAATTACCAAGAGCGAGTCCGGTGTCATGTATGCGTTTCCGCCGCATCTTTTTGTATGCGTTGATCCGGTCGGCGCATGGATAAAGGAAGCACGGTGAGGGAAGTATTTTCCTGTGATATGGGGGAGGAGCACAGTATGGCATTTCCGAAGGCGTTCCTCTGGGGCGGGGCGGTCGCTGCGAATCAGTGCGAGGGCACATACCATGCGGACGGCAAGGGACTCGACATTCAGGACATCATGCCGCATGGCATCATGGGGGCGCCGACGGCAGCACCGACCGCAGACAATCTGAAGCTCACGGCGATCGACTTTTACCATCGGTATAGGGAGGACATCGCTCTCTTTGCCGAGATGGGGTTCAAGGTGTTCCGCACGTCGATTGCGTGGAGCCGTATCTATCCGAACGGGGACGATGCAGAGCCGAACGAGGCGGGGCTGCAGTTCTACGACGATCTCTTTGATGAGTGTCTGCGACATGGCATCGAGCCGCTCGTCACGATCTCGCACTATGAGACGCCGCTTCACCTTGCCAAAACATATAACGGCTGGATGAGTCACGACCTCATCGAATTCTACGAGCGGTACGTGCGCACGATCTTTACGCGCTATCGGGATAAAGTAAAATACTGGCTGACGTTCAACGAGATCAACTCCGTGTTGCACGAGCCGCTGCTCTCGGGCGGCATCATGACGCCGAAGGAGGGGCTGTCGCTGTCGGAGCTCTATCAGGCGTGCCATCATGAGTTCGTCGCCTCGGCGCGCGCGGTCAAGATCGGACACGAGATCATCCCGGACGCCAAGATCGGCTGCATGATCCTCGCGATGCCGACGTATCCGCTGACCCCCGCACCCGACGACATGATCGCCGTCATGCAGGCGGAGCATTTTAACGACTTCTTCGGCGATATGCACGTACGCGGTGTGTACCCCGGCTATATGAAGCGGTACTTCCGCGAGAACGGCATTGAGATCAACGCGACGGAGGAGGAGTTAAACCTCTTGCGGGAGCATACGGTGGACTTCGTTTCGTTCAGCTACTACGTCAGTATATGTGAGGGCGCAGGCGGCACAGCGGGCGGCGGCAACATCCTCGGCGGGAAGAAGAACCCGTATCTGAGGGCGAGCGAATGGGGCTGGCAGATCGACCCGCAGGGGCTGCGGCTTGTACTGAACCGCTTCTATGACCGCTGGCAGAAGCCGCTCTTCATCGTGGAGAACGGGCTGGGCGCAAAGGACGTGCTCGTCGCGGACGGCGCGGGCGGCATGACGGTGGAGGACGACTACCGCATCGACTATCTGAACGACCATCTCGTGCAGGTGGAGGAGGCCATCGCTGATGGCGTGCCCGTCATGGGCTATACGACGTGGGGCTGCATCGACCTCGTGAGCGCATCGACCGCGCAGATGAGCAAGCGCTATGGCTTCATCTACGTCGACCGAAATGACGACGGGACGGGCACGCTTGCGCGGTACCGCAAGAAATCGTTCCACTGGTATAGGAACGTGATCGCGACCAATGGAGCCTGTTTACAGCGCACGACGGAATGAGATGTGGGCTCCCTTGCACGAGGCACACGCGCAGCGCACACTGTTTTGTAAAAAACATTACACAACACGCACAAGTGCGAAAGAAAAATTGTACACGGAAAAAAACTTGTCACTGATCACAGGCTTGTGATAAGATGAACAAAGTCGTGCGTGCGGCGGCTGTGCCGCGCGTCAGTAGAACACCCCCACGGAATCACTGATCCAATGAGGTACCGAACGGATCAGTGATTCTCAAGACAAAGGAGGCGCATCTATGGAAACCTTGGCCGCAATCATTTTTGTCGTGATGTATATGGTGATCGTGTCGGAGAAGATTCACCGCACGGTCGCCGCGATGATCGGCGCAGTGCTCATGATGCTGCTCGGCATCCTCTCGCAGGAGGTCGCGCTGCACCATGTGGACTTTGAGACGCTCGGGCTGCTCGTCGGGATGATGGTGCTCGTCGGTGTGACGAAGGAGACGGGGCTCTTTGACTACGTCGCCATCAAGGCGGCGAAATCTGCACAGGCGGAGCCGCGCCGCATCCTCGTCTACCTCTGCGTGATCACGGCGGTATTCTCCGCCTTCCTCGACAATGTGACGACGGTGCTGCTCATGGTGCCGGTGACGTTCAGCATCACAAAGATTCTGAAACTCGATCCGATGCCGTATCTGCTGACGCAGATCATCGCCTCGAACATCGGCGGAACGGCGACCCTCATCGGCGACCCGCCGAACATCATGATCGGCAGTGCGGTCAAGGAACTGACCTTCGTCATGTTCATCGAACATCTCGCACCGATCGCCATCGTATGTATGGTGGTTGTGCTCTTTATCATGTCGACGATCTACCGCAAGAGCCTTGTGACGACGCCGGAGCTGCAGGCAGAGCTGATGCAGATGGACGAGAAGGCGGCGATCACGGATCACGCCCTGTTGAAGCGTTCGCTCTTTGTGCTGGGGCTGACGATCCTCGGATTTTTCACGCACTCCTTTACGCATATTGAGTCCTCGCTCATCGCTCTTTCGGGCGGCTTCCTCCTGCTCCTCCTCGCGGGCGGCAGCGAGCATCTCGTGGAAAAGGCGATGCACGCGGTCGAGTGGCCGACGATCTTCTTCTTCATCGGACTCTTTATCGCGGTCGGCGGTCTGATCGAGGTCGGCATCATTGCCCAGCTCGCGGAGACGGCGGTCAATGCGACGGGCGGCGACCTGACGGCGACGTCGCTCCTCATCCTCTGGATGAGTGCGATCATCTCGTCCATACTGGACAACATCCCGTTCGTCGCGACGATGATTCCGCTCATTCAGAACATGGGCGCAATGGGCATCACGAATCTCGAGCCGCTCTGGTGGTCGCTCGCGCTCGGCGCCTGTCTCGGCGGCAACGGCACGCTCGTCGGTGCGTCTGCCAACCTCATCGTTGCAGCAATGGCAGCGGAGCGCGGCGTCAAAATCACATTCATGAGTTATCTTAAGGTTGGCTTCGGCGTCATGCTGATGACCATTGTCGTATCAACGATTTACATCTATCTTCGTTACCTGCTATAAACATTTTCCTCTCTTTTCAAAAGGTCGGCAGATTGCCGGCCTTTTGTCGTAAGTTACACACAGAGAAAAATTTTTCCAAAGTCCTACGATTTTGTTTGCGAAAGGAACTAAAATTTTATAAAATAGCAGAGATGCTATGCAGCCGTCCTTTCTGAGAAAAGTGAGGTGACATCCTTTTGAAAAAGTTCAGCGAACGCGGCACGGGAATGTGCGTGCTCTTTATTGTCGTCGGTGCCATCCTCGGCGGTCTTTTGGGCGAGTTTCTGCGCTCGGTCGACGCGCTGCGCGATGCCATGCCATATCTCGCACAATCATTTCCTGTCTTCGACATGATGCCGGCGACGATCAATCTGTTCGTCATTAAGCTCACCTTTGGCATTTCCTTCATGCCAAATTTAATGAGCGTTCTCGGCATCATCATCGCTTTTGCTGTCTTTTATTTCTTTTGATTTTAGGAAATGCCGAAAAGCGCAAAGAGCAGGAGGATGCTATGGCGATCATGGTACGAGACCTTCCAACTGGGGAGCGTCCCAGGGAAAAACTACTGAAGTGCGGCGCAGGAGCGCTCAGCAATACGGAGCTCATCGCAATCCTCCTTCGAACGGGAACAAAGGAATGCTCCGTGCTAAAGCTCGCAGAAGTTGTTCTGACGAGAATCTGCAATAAGGGCATCGGTGAGCTGCGCCATATGAAGCCACGGCAGATGACAGACATTCTGGGGCTTGGTGAGGTAAAGGCTGCGACGCTCTTGGCTGCAGCAGAACTTGGAAGACGGCTCTATATGGAAAAGGCACAGGAAATCACATGCATCACCGATGCTGAAGATGCTGCAAAGTACATCATGCCGCATCTTCAGTTTGAGGAAAAGGAACACTTTGCAGCACTTCTCCTCGATATGAAAAGCCACATCCTAGAGCTTGCAGATATATCGACGGGGACGCTTTCGGCATCGCTCGTCCATCCGCGTGAAGTATTTCTCGCTGCCATCCGCGGACGAGCTGCGCGAAATATCAGTGTGCACAACCTTCCGAGCGGCGATCCGACGCCGAGCCATGAGGATATCGCCATCACAGAGCGCCTGGTAAAGGCAGGGCTTCTTCTTGACATTCCCGTCTACGACCACATTATCATCGGTGATGGCATCTACTTCAGCTTCAAAGAAAAGGGATTTATTCAATGAGATACAAAAGGAAAATGCCTGCTACTTAGCAACATTTAATGTATATTTTCTAAAAAAATCGTTCTTGTGATTACAAATGGAAAGATTTTGTGATACAATGAAGTGAATTACTTCTCAGGTAAAATTTGAAGGGAGTTTTAGTAACATATGTGGAGTCTTTTTGGCGGTCTATCGCACGATATGGGCATTGACCTCGGGACAGCAAATACGCTCGTCTATATCAAGGGCAGAGGTATAGTGCTCCGTGAACCGTCGGTTGTTGCAGTCAAAAGTGATACGGGCGATGTTCTTGCGGTTGGTGAAGATGCCAAGCGCATGATCGGCCGCACCCCTGGTGATATAAGAGCCGTTCGTCCTATGAAGGACGGAGTCATTGCAGATTTCGACGTGACGCAGTCCATGCTGAAATATTTTATTCGCAAGGCGATGAATACAAAATCCTTCATTCGTCCGCGCGTTGTCGTCGGTGTACCGTCCGGCATTACTGAAGTCGAAAAGCGTGCCGTCATCGACGCATCACAGCAGGCGGGCGCACGCGAAGCCTACCTTATCGAAGAGCCTATGGCAGCAGCGATCGGCGCAGGACTTCCTGTTTCAGATGCAACG
>ERZ773066.587-NODE-587-length-19917-cov-8.535394_pt1 | contig 19917 bp, 20 predicted proteins | sample MGYA00580573_ERZ773066 | MGnify/ENA primary metagenome ERZ773066 (study PRJEB29015, sample SAMEA2738128) | human oral metagenome | biome: human oral; feature: human-associated habitat; material: saliva | place: China | collected 2203 ... | reverse complement strand
AAAATCGAAACAAATGCCAAATACCAAAAAGAACTTGAAAAACACGTCAAGTAATCTATAAACAGAAAAGGAAGTTGCAGAAGAGCTGTGCTTCCTTTTTTGTTTTGAGACAGTAGTCGTTGTAAAACTAGGAACTTTACAATTTAGGATAAATTTGATAAAATATGTATATGTTATAAAAAGTGACATAAAGGAGTGGATGATGAAAATGAAAAAAAGACTTATTGGAACTGGTCTTGTCCTAGCTACAGGGATTTTACTCTCAGCTTGTGGACAGTCCAATACAGACACAAGCACCTTCTCATCAACATTTAGTGCAAATCCGACGACATTTAACTATCTTTTAGACTATTATGCAGATAATACTGCCGTTATTACCAATCTTGTAGATGGTTTGCTAGAAAATGATAGCTATGGGAACCTCGTGCCAGCTTTAGCGGAAGACTGGTCAGTTTCGGCAGATGGTTTGACCTATACCTACAAACTCAGAAAAGATGCCAAGTGGTATACGGCTGATGGTGAGGAATATGCATCAGTCAAAGCTCAGGATTTTGTTACTGGAATCAAATATGCCGCTGACAACAAGGGTCAGGCCATGGATCTCGTCCAGAATTCTATCAAGGGATTGAATGACTATGTGACAGGTGTGACCAGTGACTTCACAACGGTTGGTGTGAAAGCCTTGGATGACTATACGGTTGAGTACACTTTGACTCGACCAGAGCCCTACTGGAATTCAAAGACAACCAACAGTATCCTTTTCCCAGTTAACGAAGAGTTTTTAAAATCCAAGGATAAAGAATTTGGAACCTTGACGCCAAACAGCATCCTTTACAATGGCCCTTACTTGTTAAAAGATTTCACATCAAAATCTTCGATCGAGTATGTGAAGAACCCGCACTATTATGATCATGATAAAGTGACCATTGAAAAAGTTAAGTTAGCCTACTTTGATGGGTCAGATCAGGAGATGACCATTCGAAACTTTGAAAATGGCGCCTACTCGATTGCGGGAGTCTATCCAAATAGTTCGAACTATGCCAAGACAAAAGAAAAATACCAAGACAATATCGTTTATAGCTTGCAAGACAAGACATCTTGGTACTTTAACTTTAACGTCAACCGCAAAACCTATAATCATACCGCTAAAACAACGGACGAACAAAAGAAATCAGCTCAAACAGCTATCTTAAATAAAAATTTCCGTCAGGCTATCAATTTTGGTATTGATCGAACAGCCTACTCTGCTCAATCTAACGGTGAAGAAGCAGCGAGCAAAACCCTTCGTAATACTCTGGTTCCCCCAACATTTGTTCAGGTGGGAGATAAGACCTTTGGAGAAGTAACAGCTTCTAAGCTTGTGAACTACGGAACTGAGTGGTCAGGTATCAATTTGGCAGACGCTCAAGATGCTTACTTTAACAAGGAAAAGGCCCAAGCAAAATTTGCAGAAGCTAAAAAGGAATTGGAAGCCCAAGGCGTGACTTTCCCAATCCATTTGGATGTCCCTGTTGATCAGACAAATAAAAATGCGGTTTCTGGTATGAACTCGGTTAAACAAACCCTTGAAACAGTACTAGATTCTGACAATATCGTCATTGATGTTCAACAGCTTTCTACAGATGACTTTGGAAATGTTGCCTTCCTAGCGCCAAATCCAGCAGCTCGTGACTACGACTTAAACTTTGATGGTTGGGTTGGTGACTACCAGGATCCATCAACTTATCTAGATCCCTTCAATGCTGAAACCGGCTTCTATCTCAAGATTTTTGGCCTTGATGCCAAGGAAGACCAAGAGCTCATCAAGGGTCTGGGGCTCGATACCTATACACAACTCCTGAAAGAAGCAGATGCCGAGAATAAAGATGTCGCTAAGCGTTATGAAAAATACGCTGAAGCCCAAGCTTGGATGATTGACAATTCTCTAATCATGTCTGCTATGTCAAATGGTGGGACAGCCTCTGTAACTAAAGTAACTCCGTTTACACGTGCCTACTCCCTAGTGGGTATCAAGGGTGACGGAAATAATTATAAGTACATGAGATTGCAAAAGGACCCTGTTACCAAGAAACAATTCGACGAAGCCAAGGCTAAGTGGGAAGCAGAAAGTAAAAAGGCTATTGAAAAGAGCCAAAAAGAGTTTGAAAATCATATCAAATAAAAACAGAAATGGGGCCCCATAATAAGGGGGTCTTGTTTTTGTTTTATCAAGGATTCCGTTAATGGAAGTCATAAATTCAAAATATAGATAGGAAAAAAATGAATGAAAACGCTGATAATAGCAGGAATGGATGGAATTTCTTTCATGATTGTGATATAATAATTATAATTATTAACGTGTATAGGGGATTACCATGAGTAGACGTTCAAAGAGAAATCGTTCAGGAAATGTGAAACGAAGTATTAATATAGCTTTATTAGCCATTTATTTATTATTGAGTGGCTCTTTGTTGTTCTTAATTTTTAGACATAATATCCTAGCCTTTAGGCATCTCAATATCTTAGCTACTGTTCTAGTTTTACTATCTGCTATCGTAGCTCTACTTTTGATAGTATATAAGAAAGCCGAAAAGTTCACGATTTTCTTTTTGGTACTTGCGGTGTTGACTAGTTCGGTTTCGCTATTTGCTTTGTACCAATTTGTGGGCTTGACTAATCACATCAATGCGACATCAAACTACTCAGAGTATTCGATGAGTGTTGTGGTTTTAAAAGATAGTGAAATCAACAACGTTACCCAGTTAGAGAGTGTAACAGGTCCGACTGAAACGGATAATGACAATATCCAAAAATTGATAGCGGATATTAAGACGACTCAGAGCAAAGACTTGGCGGTTGAACAAAGTGCATCTTACTTAGCAGCCTATAAGAGCTTGATTTCAGGTGATGCGAAAGCGATTGTCTTGAACAGTGTCTTTGAAAACATCATTGAAGCGGAGTATCCAGATTATGCTTCGAAGATTAAGAAAATCTATACGAAAAAACTAACCAAGGATGTTGCGGCACCAAAGGTATCTAAGAATCAATCCTTTAATATTTATATCAGTGGTATTGATACCTACGGACCTATCAGTTCAGTTTCGCGTTCAGACGTCAACATCTTGATGACTGTAAATCGAGATACTAAGAAAATCCTTCTCACCACAACACCTCGAGATTCTTATGTTCCGATTGCGGACGGAGGAAATAATCAAAAGGATAAATTGACTCACGCGGGGATTTATGGAGTGGACTCATCAATTCATACCTTGGAAAACCTATATGGAGTTGATATTAACTACTATGTTCGTTTGAATTTCACCTCTTTTTTGAAATTGATTGACCTTCTAGGTGGTGTGGATGTTTATAATGACCAAGATTTCACTTCTTTGCATGGGCAGTACCATTTTCCTGTCGGGAATGTCCATCTAGACTCTGAAAGAGCCCTTGGTTTTGTCCGCGAACGCTACTCTCTAGCGGATGGAGACCGCGACCGCGGTCGGAACCAGCAAAAAGTCATTGTTGCCATCATTCAGAAGCTAACCTCGACAGAGGCTTTAAAGAATTATGACAACATTATTCAAGGATTGCAAGATTCTCTTCAGACTAATATGCCTTTGGAAACCATGATGGACTTGATTAATACACAGTTGGATAATGGTGGTCAGTATAAGGTTAATTCCCAAGACTTAAAAGGAACTGGTAGAACGGATCTTCCATCCTACGCTATGCCAGATAGCAACCTCTATATGATGGAAATTGATGAAAGTAGCTTGGCTGCAGCCAAGGCAGCTATCAAAGATGTGATGGAGGGGAAGTAGCATGATAGACATCCATTCACACATCGTTTTTGATGTGGATGATGGTCCAAAGTTGATAGAGGAGAGTAAAAGCCTTTTAAAAGAAGCCTATAGTCAAGGGGTTAGGACCATTGTTTCTACGTCTCATCGTCGTAAAGGGATGTTTGAGACGCCAGAAGAAAAAATAGCAACTAACTTTTTGAAAGTTCGCGAAATGGCCAAAGAGGTGGCAGATGATCTTGTCATCGCTTATGGTGCAGAAATATACTATACGCCAGATGTTGTCGAAAAATTGGAAAAGAAATTGATTCCAACCCTCAATGATAGTCACTATGCTTTGATTGAGTTTAGTATGAATACACCCTATCGAGATATACATAAAGGACTGAGCGATATTCTCATGTTAGGGATCACACCAGTTATTGCCCATATTGAGCGTTATGATGCTCTAGAAAATAATGAAAAGCGAGTTCAGGAACTGATTGATATGGGGTGCTATACCCAGGTCAATAGTTCTCATGTCTTGAAACCAAAACTCTTTGGAGAAACCTACAAATTCATGAAAAAGAGAGCTCAGTATTTCTTGGAACGTGATCTAGTTCATGTCATTGCTAGCGATATGCATAATTTGGATCGTAGACCACCTCATATGAAAGAAGCCTATGATATCATTGCTAAAAAGTATGGCGAAGATAAGGCGAAGGAACTTTTCAAAGATAACCCACGAAAAATAATAATGGATCAATTGATTTAGGAGAAACAATGAAAGAACAAAATATGATGGAAATTGATGTATTTCAATTGCTTAAAATTCTTTGGAAACGGAAATTTCTAATTGCACTGGTAGCAATCGTAACTGGGGTAGTAGCCTTTGCCTACAGTAGCTTTATCGTAAAACCTGAATATACCAGTACGACACGTATCTATGTAGTTAATCGTAATCAGGGAGATAAGTCGGGATTGACAAACCAAGACTTGCAAGCAGGATCTTACTTGGTTAAAGACTATCGCGAAATTATTCTCTCGCAAGACGTTTTGGAGAAGGCCGCAACGGATTTGCAACTGGAGCTTCCTCCAAAAGGTTTGGCTAGTAAAATCAAGGTGACCGTACCGGCCGATACACGTATCGTATCTATCTCTGTTACAGATCGTGCGCCTGAAGAAGCAAGTCGTATCGCCAACTCATTGAGAGAGGTTGCAGCTCAAAAGATTATTAGTGTTACACGGGTTTCAGATGTGACGACACTCGAAGAGGCTCGCCCAGCAACCTCACCATCTTCACCAAACATCCGTCGTAATACCATGATTGGATTTCTCGCTGGAGCGGTTGTGATGATTGTCACAGTTCTCCTTATTGAACTCCTAGACACACGCGTTAAACGACCAGAAGACGTTGAGGATGTTATGCAAATTGCATTATTAGGAGTTGTTCCAAATCTGGATAAATTAAAATAGGAGAGAAAAATGCCAACGTTAGAAATCGCACAAAAAAAATTGGATAAGGCAAGAAAAGCAGAGGAATATTACAATGCGCTTCGTACCAATATACAATTGAGTGGAAATAACTTAAAAGTTATTTCAATCACATCCGTAAAACCAGGGGAAGGAAAGTCAACTACTTCTACCAATATTGCTTGGGCCTTTGCGCGTGCTGGATATAAGACGCTTTTAATTGATGCCGATATTCGTAATTCTGTCATGTCAGGTGTTTTTAAATCGCGTGAAAAGATTACAGGTCTAACAGAGTTCTTATCTGGGACAACAGATTTATCACAAGGGTTATGTGATACGAATATTGAGAATTTGTTTGTCATTCAAGCTGGTTCCGTTTCTCCAAATCCAACAGCTTTGTTACAAAGTGAGAATTTTGCGACAATGATTGATACCTTGCGCAAGTACTTTGATTACATCATCGTTGATACCGCTCCAATTGGAGTAGTTATTGATGCAGCGATTATCACGCAACAGTGTGATGCCTCTATATTGATAACTGCTGCTGGTGAAACAAATCGTCGTGACGTCCAAAAAGCTAAAGAACAATTGGAACAAACAGGTAAACCATTCTTAGGGATTGTATTAAATAAATTGAATACCTCGGTTGAAAAATATGGATCATATGGAGCTTATGGCTCTTACGGGAAAAAATAAGAGATAGCTTGGGGAAGATATTATGGAAGAAAAAGGATTGAAGATTACTTTGGCGGCAATCCAGAGTCTTCTTGTCATTATATTAGCTTATTTACTTAGTTTTGTTAGAGAAACAGAGATTGTGAACACCTCTGTTATCATCTTGTTCATTCTGCATTTTGTTGTTTTTAACATCAGTGATTATGAGCGTGATTTTTTTAAAAGGGGTTATTTGGCTGAGTTTATCAGCACTACAAAATATATCGTTTTCTTTGCTTTAGCCATCAGTATTTCAAACTTCTTTTTAGAAGATCGTTTTAGTATCTCTAGACGAGGCATGATTTATTTTTTGACAATACATTCTATTTTGTTGTATTTGTTGAATCTGTGTATTAAACGCTATAGGAGACGTATATTTCCAAATTTCAAGGGGAGTAAAAAGATATTCTTGATAACAGCTACTTCCAGAGTTGAGAAAGTTGTAGATAGACTGATAGAGTCGGGAGATATTTTTTGGGAATTGGTGGCGGTCAGTGTTTTGGATCAGCCTAATTTTCAGCATGCATCCGTAACCGTTGTACCTGCAGAGAACATCTTAGACTTTGCTACCCATGAAGTTGTTGATGAAGTTTTTATCAATTTACCAAGTGAAGAGTATGACATTGGGGAGTTCATCTCTCTTTTTGAAACAATGGGAATTGACGTGACAGTCAACTTGAATGCTTTCAATAACTATCTAGGTAGCGATAAAAAGATTCGCGGAATGGCAGGCTTGAATGTCATTACGTTTTCTACAAAATTTTATAAGACAAGCCACGTCATTGCTAAACGTTTCATTGATATCATAGGTTCGATTATCGGACTACTTATTTGTGGATTGGTGAGTATTGTTTTGGTTCCGGTGATTCGAAAGGATGGCGGACCCGCTATTTTTTCTCAAACTCGTATCGGAAAAAATGGTCGACATTTCACTTTTTATAAATTTAGATCTATGTGCGTGGATGCTGAGAAAAAGAAACAAGAGCTCCTTGCACAAAATACCATGCAAGGTGGTATGTTTAAAGTCGATGATGATCCTCGTATAACAAAGATAGGGCGATTTATCCGTAAGACCAGTCTAGATGAACTCCCTCAGTTTTGGAATGTTTTAATGGGAGATATGAGTTTGGTTGGGACACGTCCCCCAACAGTTGATGAGTATGAAAAATATACTCCTGAACAGAAACGTCGTCTTAGTTTTAAGCCTGGAATTACTGGTCTATGGCAGGTGAGTGGTCGTAGTAAAATCACGGACTTTGATGATGTTGTCAAGCTGGACGTGGCTTATATTGACGATTGGACCATCTGGAAAGATATCGAAATATTGTTAAAGACCGTCAAAGTGGTATTTATGAGAGAAGGGGCGAAGTAAGAAATGAAAAAAGTCATAACATATGGAACATTTGATTTGTTGCACTATGGTCATATTAATCTTCTTAAAAGGGCTAAATCGTTAGGCGATTATTTAATTGTTGTGATTTCAACTGATGAATTCAACTGGAATGAAAAACAAAAAAAATGTTATTTTACATATGAACAAAGAAAAACACTCGTAGAGGCTGTTAGATATGTTGATTTAGTAATACCCGAAGAATCCTGGGAACAAAAGGTGACAGATGTCCATGAATATCACATAGATACCTTTGTTATGGGAGATGATTGGAAGGGGAAATTTGATTTTTTGGAGAAGGAAGGAGTTGAAGTGGTCTATTTACCACGAACTCCTGAAATCAGTACAACTGAAATCAAGAATTCATTGGCAACTAGAGAATATTAAAAACGGAGTTTGAGATAATTATATGACAGATGAATTAGAACAGTTACATAACTTAGAACTTTTGTTAGCTTCAGAAGTGTTAAAAATATGTGAAAAATATAATTTAAAAATCGTGATGCTAGCAGGAACTTTTCTAGGGGCTATACGCCATAATGGATTCATCCCGTGGGACGATGATATGGATTTTGGTATGCCAAGAGAGGATTTTGAAAGATTTAAAGAATTATGTGTTTCGGATTTGGACAGGGAAAAATATTTTCTACAGACAGATCAAACAGATTTGAATTATCCATTTAATTTTGTGAAACTACGTCTCAATAAAACACATGTTTCTGAGGAATTTTCTTTAGATGCAAATGTTCATGATGGAATTTATATTGATATTTTTCCGATTGATGATATCTGTCCCAAGCCTTTTAGACGATTCATTCAACTTAAAGGATTTTGGTTATTCCGGAATCTATTATGGATAAAATGTGGATATGGGGATAACGATAGAAAAAAACGATTAGCGTATAAGCTAGCTAAGCTTGCCACACATGTGTTCTCAATATCTTTTTTGAAAAAGATGAAGGAGAAGTGTATATTACTAGGGCAGAGTACCAATGCTGATAATGTAGTGGTTAGTGATGGTAGTTATGGAATAAAGAAAGAAACTTTTCCAAAAGTGTGGTTAGACGAAGTTGAAAGTTATTCCTTTGATGATATAAAATTATGGGGAATGAAGAATTATAGAGCATACTTAAAACATATGTATGGTGACTATATGCAGCTTCCACCTGAGAATCAACGAAATCATCACAAACGAATTAAAATTGATTTTGGCCCATACGTAGAAAAATAGGAGAATTCATAACTTTGTCTAAAAAAGAGATAAAACTTTGTCTAGTAGGATCTAGCGGTGGACATTTAAATCATCTCTATCTATTGAAACCATTTTGGCAGGATAAAGATAGACTATGGGTTACTTTTGATAAAGAAGATGCCCGAAGTATTTTATCAAATGAAAAATGTCATTATTGCTATTATCCGACTAATCGTAATATAAAAAATCTAATAAAAAATACATTTCTTGCTTTAAGAATATTATATAAAGAAAGGCCAGATGTTATCATTTCATCCGGAGCAGCGGTTGCAATACCGTTCTTTTATTTAGGTAAAATATTTGGTGCTAAAACTGTTTATATAGAAGTATTTGATCGTGTAGACGCTCCGACAATGACTGGCAAAATAGTATACCCTGTTACAGATAGATTCATTGTCCAATGGGAAGAAATGAAAAAAATCTATCCCAAGGCAATCAATTTGGGAGGAATTTTCTAATGATTTTTGTAACTGTCGGTACGCATGAGCAACAATTTAATAGACTAATAAAAGAGATTGATGAATTGAAAGCAGAGGGAGTTATTACGTCGGATGTATTTATCCAAGTTGGTTTTTCAGACTATCAACCTCGATTTTGCAGATGGAAACGTTTTCTTTCGTATGATGAGATGAATAACCTAATGGAAGAAGCGGATATAGTTATTACTCATGGTGGTCCTGCTACATTTATGAATGTTATTGCTAATGGGAAAAGACCAGTAGTTGTTCCGAGAAGAAAAAAATTTGGAGAACATGTGAATGACCATCAGTTAGATTTTTGTAATAGGATTGTTCAGGAGGGATATGATTTAGTGGTCATAGAGGATATTAAAAAAATCCGAGAATACCTGAATCCATCTAGTAGTATTGCCGTTAAATCTAATAATGAATGCTTTGTACAACATTTTTCAAATTTGATTGCAGAATTAGTTGAGTAAAAATGACGAAGAGCATAGAAGGAGACACTTGATGAAAATTTTGCATATTCCAACAGGAGGTTTGTTTTCTGATGGGATTGGAACATTTATATATTCATACCTCGAATACATGGACTTGAGTGAAATTGAAGTGACGATTCTAGCTACCAATAAACCGTTGTTAGAAGATAAATTAAAATTTCAAGTATTAGGTGTTCAGATTGTAGAAATTGAAAGAAAGAAATCCTCAATACTGGCATATATGAGAGAATTCCTTGAACTCTTAAAAGTGGGAAAATACGATGTTGTACATGTTCACGGGAGTAGTGCTCTTATGTCAATTGAATTGTTTATAGCAAAAATCATGGGAGTTCCTGTAAGAATAGCGCATAGTCATAATACAACGTGTAATCATATTCTACTAGACAGAATGTTACGTCCTTTTTTTTACACTTTATATACTCAATCTTGGGCGTGTGGTGAAAAGGCAGGAGAATGGCTTTTTAAGGATAAACGATTTAAAGTTATACATAATGCCAGGAATGTAGAAAAATATAGTTTTAATCCTCATCTTCGCCGAGTATTTCGGACAACACATTCATTAAAAGAAAATACACTTGCATTAGGACATGTAGGCAGATTCAATATTCAAAAAAATCATACATTTCTTCTGGATCTAATGGATGAAATGAAATGTAAGCAGAAGGATGTAAAATTGTTTTTGGTCGGTGAAGGAGAAAAAGTAGAAGATGTTAAGAGATATGTAAAAGAACGAAAATTGGAAAATTCAATTGTTTTTTTGAATCGGTATTCAGATATGCAATCGTTTATTTCTGCTATGGATATAATGTTATTACCGAGTTTATACGAGGGGTTACCTTTAGTTGCTATTGAGTGGCAAATTAATGGAATTCAATCTATTCTTTCGACGACAATTTCTGATGAGTGCATCTTCACAAACAGTATCCAACAATTACCAATTGACAACGTAAGTACTTGGATAAAAGCTATTGAAGATTTTTCATATATAAACAGATTGGAAAAATCTAGAGAAAATATTGACCTAGCTCAAAAATCAAACTATGATATCAGAATTGAGGCTAAAAAATTAGAGAATGAGTATAAAAAGTTGATTGGGGAGTAAGAATACAATGAATATATCAATTGTATTATCAACATTTAATGGTGATGAATATATTGTTGAACAGTTAGATACTCTAAGAAATCAAACGCGCCTTGCTGAGGAAGTATTGATTAGTGATGATGCATCTACAGATGATACTGTTCAAATAATTGAAGATTATATTGCTAAATATAAGTTGGATAATTGGTCTATAAAAAAAAATAAAGAGAATCAAGGATGGAAGAATAATTTTGCCATGTTATTAGAGGAGGCGAAAGGAGATATCGTTTTTCTTTGTGATCAAGATGATATTTGGCATTTAGATAAAATTCAAAAAATGTCTAAGATTATGGAAAATAATGATAAGATTTTGTTGTTAGCCTCTAATTACACACCTTTTTATGTTGGTGATGGTGTCAAGATTAAATTGGATAAAAGTGATTTGGATAATAGTGAGGCAGTGTATCAACCAAATTTTTTAGATAACTTCTTTCATATTAGAAGGCCAGGGTGTGTTTATGCGGTGAACAAAAAGATTATTCCATATTTTTTAGAAATCCGAAGTAACGAAGATGCACATGATGCCTTGTTATGGAGGCTAGCTTCGCTTCTTAATGGGTTATATATTTACTCCTACTCTACTATCGATTTTAGAAGACACGATAGCAACGCGACTGGTAGCAGAGAAAGAAGTTTCCTAAGGAGAAAAGAGCAAGTTATTTATTATGATGATTTGCTTCAGAGATTAGATAAATTTAGTAAACAACATGATTTATCACTTTCAAATGAACAAATTAGTGTTTTGAACGACTACATTCTATGGGGAAAAAATCGAAGAGAATTATTTATGAAAAAGAATGTATTTATATTTTTTAAATTATTTAAATATCATAAGTTGTATTGGTCGTTCAGGTCATATATTACTGATTTTATAGTGTTATATATGAAGGAGTAATTCTAGTAATGTTAAAGAGTATTAGTGAAAGTAAAGGGGGGATTCAAAGTGAGCCCATCAAGAGTTAAAACTGATGTAAAATTGAATGAGTTTCTTTTTGGATTAGCTTTTTATCCTTGGCTAATAGCATGGCTGTTTACTTCGACCTTTTATAAAGATTTTATACATCCTTATGGAATAATAAAAATTTGGGAGTATGTGGGATTATTTTTTCTATTACTTAAATTTATGTTAGGTAAATCTAAGATAAAATCGATAATCATTACTCCAATTATACTTCTTATAGGTTTTATTGTAAGTTATGATAATGGTAACGCCTCCTTTGTAGCATATACTTTGACTCTTATATATTCTTCAAGGGATATTAATTTTCGTAATTTGGTAAGGAATACAATGTTCTGCCAGATTGGAGTTGTAGGAACTGTTATAGTAAGCTCTTTACTTGGTATTATTCCTAACGAGCTAACCTTAACATATTCAGGAGGTGTGATCCGCTCACGGTATGGACTAGGTTTTAACTACACATCATTTACTCCGAATTATTTCCTGAGTATATTGCTGGAATATGTGTATTTAAAAGGTGAAAAATATTGGACAATAAAAGAGCTTTTTATTTGTGTACTATTAAATATAGTTATTTATAAATACACAGATACCCGTCTTACTTTTATTATGGTATTTATCCTTCTTTTGATATCGTTTTCGAGAAGATTTATATCAATCAATATGAATTTTAAATTTCTAAAATATTTACTTACTCTTATTTATCCAATTATGGCGTATATGACTTATTGGCTGACAGCAAGATTTGATAGTAGAAATAGTTTATTATCTTTAATAAATAATTTATTGAGTCAAAGGTTGAGATTCGGTCAAGAAGGTTTAAGGAGATACCCTCTAAGATTATTTGGAACTCATGTTCAATGGGATACTTCGGCGAATTCTTATTTTTATGTAGATTCGTCGTACATTAATATACTTATAAGCTATGGAACAATAATTTTTTTCCTTACGTTAATAAGCTATTCAATTATAATGAAAAAAGTTATAATTAATCGAAATAAAACTTTATTGATTGTGTTAATTTTTTGGTCAGTAAGAGCTTGTATTGACCCACAATTATTTTTACTGTGGTTCAATCCATTTTTGTTTTTAATTGCGAGAACGTTTTTAGATGAAAGAGAGGGAATTGGAGATGATATCACTTATATGCGTATCGAATAATTACGATAAGTTAAATACAATTCTTAAATCATCTTTATCTAGACAAAAAGATGTTAATTATGAACTTATTATAGTGGATTCTAATAAATATGGATTTAATTCTGCTGCTGAGGCTTTGAATTTTGGAGGCAAACAAGCAAAAGGTGATTATCTATTTTTTGTTCATCAAGATATTAGTTTTCAAGATGACTTTGAGTTAGCAAAACTAGAATCTTATTGTAGAAATTTCATATTTGGAGTAGCAGGAGTAGCAGGGGTAAAGAATATTGAGGGAAAGGTCGTCAGTTTTTCAAATATTTTTCATGGGGATCCGAAAACAAAGGCGGCTAGTAAATCTATAAGTACCCCTGTTGAAGTTGATGCAATTGATGAGTGTTTGATTATTATTCCGAAAAAAGTTTTTAGTACGAATCAATTTAGTATAATCGGTCCTACCTGGCATTTATATGGAACAGACTATGCATTACAGATGAAGTTAATCAATTCGCCAGTATTAGTTTTTCCAAGTGAGTTATGGCATGTGTCAGATGGGAAATCTTTAAACCTTAATTATTTTGATGCGATACAATGGTTATTGAAAAAATACTCTAAAAATTATTCAGTAATATACACTTTTTTTGGAGTTTGGCCAAGTAATCCTATTCTATTAAAATTTAAATGTCTTTATAGGAAATTAAGGTTTTATATTAAGGGAGTGTAATGGAAGTGAAGCTATACGTCGCAACACATAAATCTTATAATCAAGTTCAAGACCAGGACCTATATATCCCTATATTGGTGGGCGCGAATAAGAATATTGGAGAAAAGAATTATTTAAGAGATAATCAGGGAGATAATAATATTTCTGATAGAAACTTTACATTTTGTGAATTAACAGGATTGTATTGGATTTGGAAAAATTCTAAAGATGATATTGTTGGTTTATGCCATTATAGACGTTATTTTGGGAAAAACAAGCGTTTTTTTAAACAGAATTCTATTTTAACAAAGAATGATATTCTAAAACAATTAAATGATTATGATGTGATATTACCATCAAAGGGTATGAACGAGTATAACGGGTATACTGCTGAAGAGTTTTTTAACAAGAATCACGATCATAAAGTTTGGGAAATGTGTAGACAGATTATTTCAGAAAACAATAAAGATTACCTTGATGCTTTTAATTGGTTTTCTAAAGAAAAAACAGGATACTGTTATAATATGTTTATAATGTCTAGAGAAATGATGGATGAATATTGCAGTTGGTTATTTCCGATTCTTTTTGAACTAGATAAGAAGATTGATTATTCAAGATATGATAGTTACAATACTCGTATGATTGGTTTTGTTGCCGAACGTTTAATTAACGTATGGGTACATAAGAAACAACTAACTGTAAAAGAGTTTCCAGTTTTTTCAACAGAAGAACCAGGATTCGTACAAAGAATTCAGAAGAAATTATTTAATAAGTAGTAGTTTATTTATAAAAGTAGATTGTTAATAAATCTTTCAAGGTGCTATTTCCTCTTTTCTAATTAAGTTTTATTGCACTGTCTTTATAAATACTCCTAGAAAGACTAAGTTAATTAAAGATGAAGATTTTAAAGAATTATGTTTATAATTTGTCATATCAGATACTAGTAGTTGTTCTCCCAATAATAACTACACCCTATATTACTAGAATCTTTAGTTCTCAAGAGTTAGGTGATTATGGATATTATAGTTCTATAGTAACTTACTTTATATTGCTCGCTACTTTAGGTGTCGCCAACTATGGGACTAAGGTGATTTCTGGACATCGTAATGAGATTAATAAAAACTTTTGGGGTATCTACTCTTTACAATTAGGTGCTACAATCCTTTCAATCTCCTTATATTGTATTTTTTGCGTTAACCTTCCTTCAATGCAAAACCCAGTAGCCTATATTTTGGGATTGAGTTTAGTTTCTAAAGGTTTAGATATTTCCTGGCTTTTTCAAGGGTTAGAGGATTTTCGTAAAATTACTGTTCGAAATATTACGGTAAAACTCGTTGGGGTAATCTCGATTTTCCTGTTTGTCAAATCTACTAACGATCTTTACCTTTATGTGTTCTTATTAACAATATTTGAGCTATTGGGACAATTAAGTATGTGGTTGCCGGCCCGAGAGTTTATTGGTAAGCCCCATGTTGATTTAGAATACGCTAGGTACCATTTGAAACCAATTATTTTATTATTTCTTCCTCAGATAGCAATCTCTTTATACGTTACTTTAGATCGTACGATGCTTGGAGTTTTAGCCTCTACAAAAGATGTAGGAATCTATGATCAGGCACTTAAATTGGTGAATATTTTATTAACCTTGGTAACATCATTGGGGAGCGTCATGTTGCCTCGAGTTGCTAATTTATTAGCAACAAACAATCATGAAGAAGTCAATAAGATGCATGAGATTTCATTCCTAGTTTATAATTTGATTATTTTTCCGATTATGGCAGGTATGTTGATTGTTAATGACGATTTTGTTCAATTTTTCCTTGGTCAAGATTTTCAAGATGCACGTTTCGCGATAGCAATCATGATCTTTAGGATGTTCTTTATCGGCTGGACCAATATTATGGGAATCCAGATTTTAATTCCACATAATAAAAATAAAGAATTTATGATTTCAACAACGGTTCCCGCAATTACCAGTGTGGGATTAAATTTGTTGTTTCTTCCCAAACTTGGTTATATGGGGGCTGCAATTGTCTCGGTCTTGACTGAAGCCTTTGTTTGGGCAATTCAACTGTTCTTTACTCGCAAATATATAAAAGATGTTCCGATTATCGGATCGATGATGAAGATTATTCTAGCATCAGCTATTATGTATGGCCTCTTGCTAGCTTCAAAAACAGTCATACATTTTTCGCCAACCATAAATGTTTTAGCATTTGCTGTCATTGGTGGAATCATTTACCTTTTTGCGATTCTATCTCTAAAAGTGGTAGATATGAAAGAATTAAAACAAATAATTAGGAAAAATTAGAATGCGCAAATATCGAAATATTAACTTAGATTTACTAAAAGTACTTGCATGTGTTGGGGTTGTTCTACTCCATACAGCGATGGGTGGATTTAAAGAGACAGGTTCATGGAATTTTTCGACATATTTATACTACTTAGGAACCTATTCTATCCCTTTATTTTTTATGGTTAATGGTTATTTATTGTTAGGAAAGAGAGAGATTACCTATTCCTATATACTGCAGAAAGTAAAATGGATTCTAATAACAGTATCGTCATGGTCCGTAATCATTTGGTTTTTTAAACGAGATTTTACAGTTAATCCAATTAAAAAAATTGTAGGTTCTTTGATACAAAAGGGGTATTTCTTCCAGTTTTGGTTTTTTGGTGCACTCATAATTATTTATATATGTTTGCCTGTTTTGAAAAAATTCCTTAATTCAAAAAGAAGTTATTTATACATCCTATCTGTATTGCTAGTTGTTGGTTTGATTTTTGAGTTAACAAATATTGTACTTCAAATGCCAATACAAACATATGTTATACAAACCTTTAGGTTATGGACTTGGTTTTTCTATTATCTTTTAGGTGGCTTTATAGCTCAATTTGACAAAGATATTATCAAAAATAGGTTTAAGAGATGGATGAAAATAATCGTAGTACTTTTGTTCCTGGTTTCGCCTTTAATATTATTTTTCTTAGCAAGAACCACTTACCATAATTCTTTTGCTGAATATTTTTATGATCTTCTATTTGTAAAAGTTGTAAGTTTAGGAATTTTTCTAACTATATTCTCACTTGCATTGAATCAAGATAACAACAAATGGATTGTTTTTCTTTCTAATCAAACCATGGGAGTTTTTATAATACACACTTACATTATGAAGTTGTGGGGAAAACTATTTGGTTTTAGTTTTGTAGGAGCATATTTACTTTTTGCTATATTTACCTTATGTGTTAGTTTTATTATTGTTGGAATGTTAATGAAAATCCCTTATTTCAGTCGAATTGTTAAATTATAAAAAGGAGAACAAAATGTACGACTATCTAATCGTTGGTGCTGGTTTGTCGGGAGCAATTTTTGCTTATGAAGCGACCAAGCGTGGGAAAAAAGTAAAAGTGATTGATAAGCGTAATCATATTGGTGGTAATATCTACTGTGAGGACGTTGAAGGTATCAACGTTCACAAGTACGGTGCCCATATTTTCCATACTTCAAACAAAAAAGTCTGGGATTATGTAAGTCAATTTGCTGAATTTAACAACTATATCAACTCGCCTATAGCCAATTACAAGGGCAGTCTTTACAATCTTCCTTTTAACATGAATACTTTCTATGCTATGTGGGGAACCAAGACTCCTCAAGAAGTGAAAGATAAGATAGCTGAACAAACGGCTCATATGAAAGATGTTGAGCCTAAAAACTTGGAAGAACAAGCTATTAAGTTGATTGGTCCGGATATCTATGAAAAGTTGATTAAGGGATATACTGAAAAACAATGGGGACGTTCTGCGACAGACCTCCCACCATTTATTATTAAACGTCTACCAGTTCGTTTAACCTTTGATAATAATTATTTTAATGACCGTTATCAAGGGATTCCAATTGGGGGTTACAACGTTATCATCGAAAATATGCTGAAGGATGTAGAAGTAGAACTTGGCGTTGACTTTTTTGCCAATCGTCAAGAATTAGAGGCTTCAGCTGAAAAAGTTGTCTTTACAGGAATGATTGACCAATACTTCGATTATAAGCATGGTGAGTTAGAATACCGTAGTCTTCGTTTTGAGCATGAAGTTCTAGATGAGGACAACTATCAAGGAAATGCAGTTGTTAACTATACAGAGCGTGAAATTCCTTATACTCGCATCATTGAACATAAGCACTTCGAATACGGAACGCAACCAAAGACAGTTATTACGCGTGAATATCCTGCTGACTGGAAGCGAGGTGATGAGCCTTATTATCCAATCAATGATGAGAGAAATAATGCTATCTTTGCTAAATATCAAGAAGAAGCAGCACAGAATGATAAGGTGATTTTCTGTGGACGTTTAGCAGATTATAAATACTATGATATGCATGTGGTAATCGAGCGTGCTCTGAATGTGGTAGAGGAAGAGTTTAGTAATTGAAAAATAACGAAGAGAGGTTATTCTATTATGAAAGGTATTATTCTTGCGGGTGGTTCAGGTACCCGATTGTACCCACTTACTCGAGCTGCGTCAAAACAGCTGATGCCAGTTTATGATAAACCCATGATTTACTATCCTTTGTCAACCTTGATGTTGGCTGGGATTAAGGACATTTTGATCATCTCAACACCACAGGATTTACCCCGCTTTAAGGACTTACTCTTGGATGGTTCCGAATTTGGGATTAAACTTTCTTATGCGGAACAGCCAAGTCCAGATGGACTTGCTCAGGCTTTTCTTATCGGTGAAGAATTTATCGGTGACGATAGTGTTGCTTTGATCTTGGGAGATAATATCTATCATGGACCTGGTTTGAGCAGAATGCTTCAAAAGGCAGCCCAGAAAGAGAAGGGTGCGACTGTTTTTGGTTATCAAGTGAAGGACCCAGAGCGTTTTGGTGTGGTCGAGTTTGATGAAAACATGAATGCCATTTCCATAGAAGAAAAACCGGAGCATCCTCGCTCTAACTATGCAGTGACGGGTCTTTATTTCTATGATAATGATGTTGTGGATATTGCCAAACAGATCAAACCAAGCGCACGTGGTGAGTTGGAAATCACAGATGTCAATAATGCTTATTTGAAGCGTGGGGATTTGTCTGTTGAGGTGATGGGGCGTGGTTTTGCCTGGTTGGATACAGGGACGCATGAGAGCTTGTTAGAGGCTTCCCAATATATCGAAACGGTTCAACGAATGCAAAATGTTCAGGTTGCCAATCTGGAAGAAATTGCCTATCGTATGGGTTATATCAGTCGTGAAGATGTACTGGAATTGGCGCAACCTCTTAAGAAGAATGAATACGGGCAATACTTGCTCCGTTTGATTGGAGAAATCTAGATGACTGATAATTTTTTCGGCAAGACACTTGCAGTGCGCAAGATTGATGCCATTCCAGGTATGTTAGAGTTTGATATTCCAGTTCATGGTGACAATCGTGGCTGGTTTAAGGAAAATTTCCAGAAGGAAAAGATGGTGCCACTTGGCTTTCCTGAAAGCTTCTTTGCTGAAGGGAAACTGCAAAATAACGTCAGCTTTTCTCGCAAAAATGTTCTTCGAGGCCTCCATGCTGAGCCTTGGGACAAGTACATCTCTGTTGCAGATAATGGGAAGGTTCTAGGATCTTGGGTGGACTTGCGTGAGGGTGAGACTTTTGGAAATGTTTATCAGACCGAGATTGATGCAAGTAAGGGAATCTTTGTCCCTCGTGGCGTAGCCAATGGTTTCCAAGTCCTCTCGGATACAGTTGCTTATAGCTATCTTGTCAATGACTACTGGGCACTTGAACTCAAGCCTAAATATGCCTTTGTCAACTATGCAGACCCAGCCTTGGGAATCGAGTGGGAAAACCTAGAAGCAGCAGAAGTCTCAGAAGCTGATAAACATCATCCATTACTTAAGGATGTAAAACCACTAAGAAAAGAAGATTTGTAAAAAAGTTAAGGAATAAAAATGACTGAATACAAGAATATTATCGTGACAGGTGGGGCTGGTTTTATCGGTTCTAACTTTGTTCATTATGTTTACAAGAACTTTCCAGACGTCCATGTGACAGTGCTGGACAAGCTGACTTATGCGGGTAATCGTGCCAATATTGAAGAAATTTTAGGTGATCGTGTTGAGTTGGTTGTTGGAGATATTGCTGATGCAGCCTTGGTAGACAAGCTGGCGGTTGAAGCGGATGCTATCGTTCATTACGCTGCAGAAAGCCATAATGACAACTCGCTCAATGACCCGAGCCCCTTTATCTACACTAACTTCATCGGGACCTACACTCTATTGGAAGCAGCTCGTAAATATAACCTTCGTTTCCACCATGTGTCGACTGACGAAGTCTATGGTGATCTGCCTCTGCGTGAAGATTTGCCAGGTCATGGAGAAGGCCCAGGTGAGAAGTTTACAGCTGAAACCAAGTACAATCCAAGCTCGCCTTACTCATCAACCAAGGCAG
>ERZ773066.584-NODE-584-length-19980-cov-5.852346_pt1 | contig 19980 bp, 15 predicted proteins | sample MGYA00580573_ERZ773066 | MGnify/ENA primary metagenome ERZ773066 (study PRJEB29015, sample SAMEA2738128) | human oral metagenome | biome: human oral; feature: human-associated habitat; material: saliva | place: China | collected 2203 ... | reverse complement strand
GAGGGCTACTCGCTGCGCCTGTCCTCCCGACAAGGATTCAATGCTGCGCGACGCAAATCCCTCCAGACCAACGATCGCGAGGACTTCGGCGACTCTGCGTTCACGCTGATCACGTGGAAGATGACGCAGGCCGTAGGCGATATTTCCCTCAACATTTCGATGGGGAAAAAGCTGCCCATCTTGGAACATCAGCCCGAAGCCGCGCTGATAAGTGGGGGTGTCCAGAACCGATTCGCCTTCCCACCGGATATCCCCGTCGCTGGGTCGTTCAAGGCCAGCAATGGCACGCAAGAGCGTGGATTTGCCGCAGCCACTGGGGCCAAGGAGCGCAGTAATCTGGCCAGGTTTTACATCGAAAGACACTTCATCGAGTGCGCGAAAAGACCCGTAATCGACACTGACTTTCCTACAAGTCAAAGCCACGTTTTTGCTCATACCGTCTCTCCAATCTCAGCGGGACGCAGCCACTCCATACACGTAATGAGCAGCGCACACACGAGCGCAAGCAGTACACACGAGGCCATTGCAACCCCTTGGTCCAGTGCGTCTGGGCGCGAAATTAATCGATAAATCACGACCGGGAGCGTCACTGAATCCCCTTTAGCTAAGAAAGAAGTCGCGCCAAATTCACCCAGCGATGTCGCAGCCGCAAAACCTGCGGCGATGCCGACGCTGCGAAGAAGGACGGGACCATCAATTGTCGCCATGATGCGCGCATCACTTGCGCCGAGGCTTGCCGCGGCCTCGCGCAAACGCGGGTTAATGGCGCGCAATGAGGGTGCGATCAAGCGAACCACCAGGGGAAGCGCGACAACAGCTTGCGCGCAGGGAACAAGGATCCACGACGAACGCAGGTCAAGGGGCGGGCGATTCATGGTGATGAGAAAGCCAAAACCCACCGTGACTGCAGAAACTCCCAGGGGAAGCATGAAGGCACTCTCGACCAGAGAAAGAGCCACGCGCCCCGCCCGCGAACGCGGATGGCGAGTCACAAGAAGGACGACGCAAACACCCACGCTCAAAGCAATCATCATCGCAACCAGAGCGACTAGAAGCGAGTGCCCCAGCGCTTGGAGGGGGGAAACGCGCAGTGCGGGAGTGAAGGAGGAATCGGCCAAGGTGAGGTAGTGCTCGAAGGTGAAGCGGCCTCGGCGGTGGAGGGAACGCCACACAAGCGCAGCAAGGGGAAGCACGACCAGTACGAGGATCACCGCCGCACTCACCACAAGTGTCCACACATCGCCTCGGCGGACGCGATGCCCCGCTTGCGAGGACCTTAAGGCGACTGCTCGAGTACCGCGTCGGCGCGCGGCCTCGGCGACAATCAGGGACAGCGCGATCACGACAAGCTGAACGATCGATAAGACCGAGGCGCTACGCAGATCCAGGTACTGGGTCGTGAGCATGTAGATTTCGGACTCGACGGTCGTGAGCTTCGAACCGCCCAAAATCAGCACGATTCCAAAGGAAGTTGCGCAATACAAGAAAACCAGCGAGGCTGCCGAGGCGATCGCGGGGAGCAAGGTCGGGAAAGTAACGGTGGTGAATACTCGCAGGGGGCGCGCTCCGAGGCAGGCGGCGACCTGTGCGCGGCGGCCATCGATTTGCGCCCAAAAACTCCCAACATTGCGAACGACCAGTGAGTAATTGAAGAAGACCATGGCCGCGATGACCGCTGTCGGCGTCCCATCGAGGTTCAGGAAGCCCAACCAGCCTTGGGGAGCGAGGAGAGAACGGAAGGCAACACCAACAACGACCGTTGGGAGAACGAAGGGAACGGAGATGAGCGCACGTAGAGCGCGCTGACCGGGGAAACGACAACAGTAGAGCGCGTAGGCGCCGGGTAGGCCCACAAGCAGTGAAACACAGGTGCCCAGGAGAGCCATCCAGAGGGTGCGAGCAATGACACGCCACGTGCGCGGCGCGGAAAGCACTTCGCCGAGCCCCGAGAGGTCAAGCCCCCCACCGGGCGCTACGAAACCCTTCGCGATGAGCGTCGCCGCGGGCCACGCGAAAAACAGCGTGAGAAAAGCCAGGGGGACGCCCAGGCCAACGGCCCCGGCGCCCACCCTCGCTACACACTGTCGCAGGTCTTTCACCCAAGAACCGTTTCTTGCCAGGTCTTGAGCCAGTTTGCAGAGTTCTTCTGAATCTCTTGGGGATCAACACGTGCGGGGTTTTCAGCCAGGGGACCGAACTTCTCCAGTGCCTCGGGAGCCTTCCCCGCGTAGGGGTGCATGTAGGTTGCCTTGGAGATCGCGCTCTGCACCTCGTCGGAGAGGAGGAATTCGATGAACTTCTTCGCGCCCTCCGCGTTCTTTGCGCCAGTGAGGACACCGGCATATTCGATCTGACGGAAGCAGGTGTCGGTAATGACACCGGTCGAAGACTCGGTTCCCGCATCGTTGACCGCGTAAGCGGGAGAAGAACCGTAAGACACCATCATCGGGTAGCTGCCCTTGCCTTCACCCGCACTGTAGTCAACGTTAAAGGCCTGAGACCAGCCTTCGGTGATCTTCACGCCATTGTCCTTGAGGGACTTCCAGTAGTTCGCGTAGCCATCGGGACCGTACTTGGCAATGGTGGCCAGCATGAAGGCCATTCCGGGGGTCGACGAGGCCGGATTCATGGCGACGAGCATGTTCTTGTATTCGGGCTTCGCCAGATCCTCAAAGCTTGCGGGAGGAGTGAGCTGGTGTTCCTTAAACCAGGTCTTGTCGTAGTTGACGCACACGTCACCGCGATCGATGGGAACCAATCCCGGTTCTCCCGCAAAGTTATCTGCAGAGTTGGGCGAGGTGATCGATGCGTCCGCAATGACGCCTTGGCCGACAATGCGCGTCGATACCGTGTTGTCGAGGCCGAATACCGCGTCTCCCAGCGGGGCATCTTTCGTGAGGACGAGTTGGTTGGCTAGCTCGCCGCCGTTGCCAATCGCTTGGATCTTGACGGTGATTCCAGTCTGTTCGCGGAACTTGTCCAGGAGTTCTTGCGGGAAATCGAATGAATCGTAGGCAAGAACCGTGACCGTTTGTTCACCGCTTGACGAGGCCGCGCTGCCTTGGCTTGTCGAAGAATCCTTTGCGCTTGATGAGCAAGCTGCAACAGAAGTGGCTCCAATGCAAAGAATCGCGCTTGACGCGATGAAACGAGCGCGACGGTGCGCCGAAAAAGTAGACATTGTTTCCTCCGCTCAGGTGGGAGGGCTGGACCGCCTCGGGATGAGGGCAGTCCGGAGATTGCGACTTCCTACGCCGGCATAATCCGGATCAGGTGTAAGGGTCTGCATTCGCACTCTCAGCCCGCTGTGGGCTCCCCTGTCTTACCCGGTCAGCATAGCGCATCGCGACAAGGCAGCGCCCAGAGATTGCGCAGCTCCGGCTGAAAAGACGCGACTGTCACACGGGAAGCGGCGCTCACTAGGCTTAGGTGGAAACCGACGTACGGCCTCGGCGATCAAGAGCACGATGACGACGTACAACACCGACCACGGTAATAATGACCATCCACGCAGCCGACATCAGCAGCCCTTGCAGGCTCTCTGTCTCGAGCGAGAGAACGACCGCCATCACAGCAATGAAAACGATGAACAGCCAGGCCGAGAAGACACCGCCGGGCAGGGGGAAAATGGTTGCTTTGTGTCGTTCAGGGTACTTACGCACGTAAACCAGATAGGAAATAACCACCAAAATCCACACGACCATGAAGAGCGTCGCCGAAGTTGCTGTCACCACGGTGAAGACGCTGAGGATCGAATCCCCAAATGCCAAAAGAACCGCGCCCGACAGAAGGAAGACGCATGAAAGGAAGAGTGCGTTTTGGGGAATGTGGCGCTTTGAGAGACGACCAAAGAAGGGTGCGGCGTCTCCTTGGATCGATAGCGAGAAGAGCATCCTCGAAGTGGAGTAGATTCCCGAATTTGCCGAAGAAGCAGCAGAGGTGAGAACAACAAGGTTCACCAGCGATGCTGCCATTCCCAGGCCGGTCATCGAAAACATCGTGACGAACGGGGATTGAGACTTATCGATTTGGTTCCATGGCGTCACCATCATGATCACCGCAAGTGCACAGATGTAGAAGATCACCACGCGCACGGGAATCGAGTTGATTGCCTTGGGCAGAGTTTTCTCTGGATTGGCGGTTTCTGCAACCGTCGTCCCCACAAGTTCGATACCTACAAAGGCGAAGATCGCGATTTGGAAACCGCCTAAGAATCCCATAAAGCCGGTGGGGAATATTCCTCCGTGCACCCATAGGTTCGAAACCGCGGCTGTTGTTCCCGCGTTGTCTTGCATGCCGATCGCTACCATGATGACGCCGACGACAATCAGGGCAACAATGGCGACGATCTTGATCATGGCGAACCAGAATTCGGTTTCGCCGAAAGCCTTGACGGTCATCGCATTGAGGGCAAAAAGAAGTAGCGCTGTCGCGACGACAGGAATCCACGAGGGAAGGTCAGGCCACCAGAAGTGCACGTATCCAGTGATTGCAACGACGTCGGCGATACCCGTAACAACCCAACACAGCCAATAGGTCCAGCCCACGACGAAGCCCATGGTTGGCCCTAAAAAGTCACGAACAATATCCGCGAAAGTCCCATAGCTGTGATCAGAGAGAAGAAGCTCCCCCATAGCACGCATGAACAGGAAGAGCGCGCTTCCGATGATCAAGTAGACGAGCAAGATGGACGGACCAGCGGTGGCAATGGTCTTTCCGGAGCCCATGAACAAACCGGTACCGATTGCCCCGCCAATAGCCATCAGCTGGATGTGTCGATTGGTCAGATGGCGCTGAAGCTCGCGGCCCGAGGCCTCACCACTGTTCTCCTCAGCGTGTTCGCTGGTGCTCATGTCGGTCCGTTCTCCTAGCTGAGCTTTACACGCTAGCACGCGCTGCGCCTGATCGATAGAAGAAAAAAACAGATCCTAGCGAAAAATGAGCAAGCGTCACTTGCCAGTGCAGACCTAGCAGGTGCTAAGGAGAATTCAGCGCGTCTCGAGGTAGTCCTTCGCGCTATCTACGGCCTGATCCCACAGACCGGCCTCATTTTCCCAAAGCTGATAGGCCTCGTCTTCGTCATCACTGAGGGCAGAGATTCCGAATTCTTCAACGTGAAGTGCGACCTTACCCTTTTCTTCGGATAAAGAAACCTCAACGGTGGTCAGGGATTCCTCGGGGAACTCGTCACTAGCCAGCGGGTACCAGCGGAAGGTCACAACGTCCATGGGGTCTTCGTCAACCTTCTCGACGAGCCACGTCCCGGCTTCTGGATCGGTGATGTGGTACACGCCGTTATCGTCGCGTTCAACCTCATGGTCACCCAGAGGACCATCGTTAATCCACCAGCCCGGTTCGGAAACCAGAGCCCATGCATTTTCGATGGTGGTGTCAACGAGCACCTCAGCTTCAACGCTGTCCGTGTTCTGGCCTGGGGTTTCTGATTCGTCATCGCCGAAGAAGTCCATAGCTCAACGTTAGCGAGCCGCGGCCCAACTGCCAAGATCTAGGAACATTTTGCGGAGGTAATAAGTCAGCACCAGAGCCGGAACCACATTAGGAGTCAGCGCCACACTGAATATCGGCGGCGGGAACGACGTTTCGCAGGAAGTATCCTTCGACGGCTGTCGCCACGCACTTGCTGCCACTCTTTGAGTAAGCAGTGTGGTTCCATCCATCCCACGTCACCAATACGCCCGAGGACAGTTCCTTCGCCAGGTTCTGTGACATGACGTAGGGCGTTGCAGGATCGTGAGTCGTTCCAACGACCATGATGGGAGGCGCGCCTTGCGCGCTAATCGGCTGTCGTTTCGCGTGCGAGGTGGGCCATCCCTCAAGACTGGCTGAGGTGAAACCAGCTTCTTCACCAAAGACCAGTAATTCGCTCTTGAGGGTTTCGTAGCCTTTTGTCCACTGATCCGCGTTTCCAACAGGCGAGTAGTCCAGCGAGTTGATCGCAACAATCGCATCCATCGAGTTCGAGGCGTATGAGCCGTCCTTGTTGCGTTCATTGAGGAGGTCAGCCACGAAGAGCAACATGGAGCCGTCGTTCGAATTGAGGGCCGAGGTCATGGCCTGCGTCAAAATTGAGTAGGTCTCAGTCGAGTACAGCAGTCCGATAACGGCGCTCATTGCCAGATTGCGCGTCAGAGGACGATCCGCATCTGAGGTCTCAAGCGGCGAATTCTCCAAGCTATCGAAGAAGGCCTTCATCTTTCGCATTCCCGCGTCTGCATCACCAGTGAGCGGGCAATTACGCCCGGCCTGGCAGTCTTCGACCCAGTGACGGAGAGAGGCCTCGAAACCACGCATCTGCATAGCAGCAAGGTCATCGCCTTGTACCGCAGGATCAACCGCTCCATCAAGAACCATGCGTCCAACGTTGGTTGGGAAAAGTCCCGCGTAGGTTGCACCGAGGAATGTTCCATAGGAGTAACCCAGGTAGTTGAACTTATCTTGGCCCAGCAGCGCGCGAACCATGTCGAAGTCCTTCGCTGCATTGACCGTGTCAACATGCTTATACAGGTTTCCGCTCAGGTCCTGGCATCCCTTGGCAAGGTCAGCAGAATCTTTCTTTGCCTGTTCAATAAGTTGAGCGGGAGTAGCGTTCGGGTCTTTATCACTGCCTGTGCCAGCTGCCTGCTTATCGCGATCTTCATCGCTCCTGCAGCGAACGGGAGTAGACGCGCCCACCCCCCGCGGGTCCAGAGCGACGATGTCGAAAGCCCCAACAAGCCCATTCCCCAATGAGCTGTTGACCTGTGAGGTAATCGAGGACACGGCTGCCCCACCGGGACCCCCGAGGTTGAAGAAAAGAGCTTTGCCTTCACTTTGATCGGCGCGGTGGATCGCCAAGGCAAGAGTGATTTGATTCCCGTCGAGGTTGTCCCAGTCCAAAGGTGCGGTCAGCGACGCGCACTGATACTTGTCAATGTCACGCGGCGCAGCGACGCCATTGCTGGTGATTTCCGAAACTTCACACTGTCGCCAATTGAGGGGCTGAGAGTAGAACTGATCCTTCGTCGGCTTCCCGGGAAGAGGATCGGCACTGTGTGCAACCGTCACCTTATTCTGATTGTTCGGGCTGACGGCAGCGGCAGCCTCTGCAAAGCTATCGATCGAGCCCTTCAAGTAGTACGCGACACCGAAATTCGATGCGAGCGCAAGCACCACGAGGACGGCGACAATCAAGCGAGAGCGTGAGTTCATGCCCCTACCCTATTAGATGTTTAGACCTGCGGTCGAAGCGAGAGTGTCATCGCTTCCAAAATCAGAGGGACTGACATGTTTGTTGTCAGCCGCTTTCGAGCATCCTCGATCGCCTGGACTCTCTTCATGGTCTGCTGCGGCGTTGAGCGCGTGGCGAGTTCTTCAATGAGGTCCACGCAGTCATCGTTAATAGGTTCTTGATCGCTTCCCAGCTGACGCATGAGGACATCACGGTAAATCCCAAGGAGATCAACAAGCGCGCGATCGAGCGCGTCTTGAATCGCGCGTTTCGAGCGCCGTTTCTGTTCTTCTTCGAGCTCGCGAATGCGTGCGCGCTGGTGCGAGGCCGGGGTCTGGCCTTCCTCCATTCCAAGTTGACGCATGAGTTCAGCTTTTTCGCGGGCATTGCGTTCTTCAGATTGGGATTCTGCCTGAGCCTTCGCAATCGAATGCAGGTCTTCGGCGGCAAAAACAGCTTCTCCGACGGAACGCACCTGTGCCGGGGCAGTGATAATTGACCGACGGCGTTGGCGCATCTGTGGGTCTTTGGCCAGCGCGCGAGCCAAGCCGATATGCGATTGGGCTGCACGGGCAGCGGAGAGAGCATCCGCGGGTTCAACCCCGTCACGACGAACAAGGAGATCTGCGACTGCGTGCGGATCTGGGATTCGCAACCCCAAGTGGCGGCATCGTGAACGAATCGTTGTGATCATATCTTCCGCACTGGGAGCACAGAGCAACCACACGGTGCGTTCGGGAGGTTCCTCAACTGCCTTGAGAAGAACATTCGCGGTGCGTTCCATCATGCGGTCCGCATCTTCAATGACGATGACTCGCCAGCGCCCCTGCGAAGGAGCGGTCTGCGCGCGCACGACGATTTGTCGCACTTCATCGATACGAATCTGGGTCGATTCGGTACTGAGGATTGTCACGTCCCCATTTGTCCGAGCCAGAGTTGTGACGCATCCCGGGCACTGTCCACACCCTGGGACATCCCCCGTGCACTGCAAGGAGGCTGCAAAAGCCATGGCAGCAACGGATCGACCTGAACCGGGAGGTCCGGTGATGAGCCACGCATGGGTCATGGAGCGCGCTGCATCATCAACGGCAATTCCTTGGGACGCGCGGTCGACAATTGCTCGGGCGCCTTGAGCCGCCTGTTGCAATACCGCCAGGGCATGTTCCTGGCCAACCACTTCGTCCCAGACACTCACAGGAGAATGCCGTCCTCATCCAATAGGGCCCAGAGCGTGGCCTGAGATTCAACGGGCTTGGTATCTTCTGCAGCTTCTTCGGGCAATCCCTGGAATGCTGCATCAACGCGTTCTTCAAGGACTCCACGAATTTCGCTGAAAACCTGATCTTCAGTTCCCACACCATCGATGACGACAATGCGGTCTGCTTCAGAATCCGCAAGCGCTAAGTACTGGTGACGAACGCGCTCATGGAATTCCATGGATTCGCGTTCCATTCGGTCCGGTTCACCTCCGCGACGTCGGGCGGCAACTTCTGGCGGAACATCAATAAGCAGTGTGAGATCTGGGAGCAGACTTTCCGTTGCCCACATGGACAGGCTACGGATTTCATCGACGCCTAGGCTTCGCGCGGCACCCTGGTATGCCAAAGACGAGTCAATGTAGCGATCAGCAAGCACGATTTCTCCGCGCTCCAAGGCTGGACGAATCAAAGTCGCGACATGGTAGGCACGATCGGCGGCATACAGAAGTGCTTCGGTGCGAGGGTCAACGTCGTCTGGTCCGTTCTGCACCAATTGACGCAAAGTTGTTCCCAGTTCCGTTCCACCGGGTTCACGCGTCACAACAACTTGCTGACCGCGTTCTTCAAACCAGCGTCGTACCCGGTCAATCTGGGTACTTTTGCCGGTTCCATCTCCCCCTTCGAAGGTGATGAAGAGTCCGCGCCCCGCCTGTGCACCACTACCCATTGATCTCATGTCTCTATCTTGACAGTGCCCACCGGCATTTGCGTCCATTTTGGACCGGTGGGCGAAAGAATATTTACTTCTTTGCCGAAGCCTTCTTCGTTGTACGTCGAGTTGTTGTCTTCTTCGCAGTCGTCTTACGGGTGCGCTTGGGAGCCGGGCCCTTCGCGCGCTTGTCTGCAAGCAGCTCATACGCGCGTTCAGCGGTCAGATCCTCGACAGTCTCGGCGCGAGGAACAGTCACGTTAGTTTCACCATCGGTGATGTAGGGCCCGAAACGACCGTCCTTAACGGTGACCTTCTTACCCGACACCGGGTCCTCGCCAAACTCACGCAGCGGCGGCTTGGCAGCCCCGCGGCCTCGTTGCTTGGGCTGAGAGTAAATCTCAAGCGCCTCATCCAAGGTGATCGTCAGAAGCTGGTCCTCGCTGGGAAGGGTGCGCGAATCGCTGCCCTTCTTCAGGTACGGGCCGTAGCGACCGTTTTGCGCGGTGATGACCTCACCGTCAGAGGGATCAACACCGACCTCGCGTGGAAGCGACAGCAGCGCAAGCGCGTCCTCCAGCGTGATGGTCGCCAGATCCATCGACTTGAACAACGAGGCCGTGCGCGGTTTTGCCGCAGCCTTCTTCCGCGTCTTCTTCGCGGGCTTCCCATCTTCGGAAGCTTCCGCTTCCTCGGCTTCTTCGGGCAGAATTTCCGTCACGTAGGGACCGTAGCGGCCGTTCTTTGCAACCAGCATGTGCCCGCTTACGGGATCGATTCCCAGCTCGCGTCCATCATCTGCGGCAAGCGTGAAGAGTTCCGTGATTTTCTCTTCGGTCAACTCATCGGGAGCGACCTCGGGCGGTACATTTGCGCGCGTCCCATCTGCCTTCTCCATGTAGGGTCCGTAACGACCCACTCGCAAGGTGACGCCATTTCCCATGTCAATGGAGTTCACTGCACGAGCATCAATATCGTCTCCCAGGGATTCAACCTGGAACTTCAGGCCATCAGCATCGCCCTTACCGTCTGCACCGAAGTAGAAAGTGCTCAAGAACTCGTGGCGATCTTCGCTTCCCGCTGCGATCTGGTCCAGATCGTTTTCCATCGATGCTGTGAAGTCATAGTCGACCAGGTTCGACAGGTTCTCTTCCATCAGTCGTGTGACCGAGAAGGCCAGCCAAGTCGGAACCAAGTACTGGCCTCGGTGGGTGACGTAGCCGCGATCGCCAATGGTTTGAATCGTTGCCGCATAGGTCGAGGGGCGACCAATTCCGAGCTCTTCCATGGTCTTCACCAAGGTCGCTTCGGTGTAGCGTCCCGGGGGCTGAGTCTGGTGTCCCTGCGCCTGCGCCTCTTCAAGCAGCGCAACTTCCCCTTCGCTCACCTGTGGGAGGGTCTTCTCAGCATCGGTCGTTTCCGCGTCGTAGCGTCCCTTGTCCTGGCCTTCTTGGTAGGCCAGCCTGAAGCCGGGGGAAGTAATAACAGTTCCCGAGGCGCTGGAGAGTACTGCGTGAGGCTGACCTTCGACCTCGACATCGGTACGCACGCGGATGGTTGCGGTAAAGCCAAGGGCATCTGCCATCTGCGAAGCGACGGTTCGCTTCCAGATCAAGTCATACAGTGCAAGCTGCTGACGATTCAAAACCGAGGCAACTTGCGCGGGGGTGCGGAAGTGATCCCCGGCGGGGCGAATGGCCTCGTGAGCTTCTTGCGCACCCTTAGAGGTGGTGCCGTAGATGCGCGGCTTCTCAGCCACGGCCTCGGCCCCATAAAGTTCCGTAGCTTGCTGGCGAGCAGCCTTGATGGCCTGCGAAGACAGGGCCGTAGAGTCGGTACGCATGTAGGTGATGAAACCCGACTCGTACAGGGACTGAGCGGTCCGCATCGTCGAGGAAGCATTCCAGTGAAGCTTGCGGGACGCTTCCTGCTGCAGCGTCGACGTCGTGAAGGGCGCTGCCGGGCGGCGGCGGTAGGGCTTCTGCTGGACAGAATCGATGGCAGAATCACGCGCGGCCTCGAGCGCTGCGGCGAAGAGCGGCGCGGAATGGGCATCCAGGTGGAAGGCCTCGTTCTTTGTGGCCTTCGCGGAAAGTCGACCGTTTTCATCGAAATCGGAACCGGTTGCAACGGGACGATCATCGATGTGCGAAACCTTTGCGCCAAAAGACTGACCCGAAGCGGCAAACTGGGTATCGATCGACCAGTACTCTGCACTCACATGCGACATGCGGTCGCGCTCGCGATCAACAACCAAGCGCGTTGCGACCGACTGAACGCGGCCCGCGGACAGGGAGGGGCGAATCTTGCGCCAGAGCAGCGGCGAGACCTCGTAGCCGTAAAGACGGTCAAGGATTCGACGAGTTTCTTGGGCGTCAACAAGGTCGGTGTCGAGCTCGCGAGTATTTTCTAGAGCGCGTTGGATCGCTTCCTTCGTAATTTCATGGAAGACCATGCGGCGCACGGGAACCTTGGGCTTAAGGACTTGGAGAAGGTGCCAAGCGATAGCCTCACCTTCGCGGTCCTCATCAGTTGCCAGGAAGAGTTCGTCGGACTCTTTCAGGAGCTTCTTGAGCTCGGTGACCTTTTTCTTCTTGTCGGGATTGACAACGTAGTAAGGAGTGAATCCGTCCTCGACGTCGACGGCGAAGCGCCCGTAGGGACCCTTCTTCATGTCGGCGGGCAGCTCCGAGGGCTGTGGCAGGTCGCGAATGTGACCGATCGAGGCGGTCACATGGTAGTCGGGTCCCAAGTATCCTTCGATCGTCGCCGCCTTGGCGGGAGACTCCACGATCACCAGCTTGGTCGCTGCCATTGTTTGTCCCTTCCGTTGCTACCTCGTATTTGTAGCACTCTTTGCTGGTCCTCCGATGGCGAGCGCCGCGGAGTACCACTGGGTAGGACATTACCGCGTTACGGGGCTTTCCGGGAACCGATGTGCTTTTCCGCGCGTCTTTTGTGGATAATTTTCGACCCCCAAGAGACGGTCTGTGAGTAGCTTTGGACCGCGTCGATTTGCACGCGAGAGTTTTGCCCACCTCGTCCACGTCGCGCACAATACCTCTCATGCTCGATCAGTTCTTCTCCGTGGTCCCCATGCCAGTGTTCATCATTGTCGTGCTGGTGGGATTTCATTTCCTGAAGAAGACCTTCATGCGCCGTCGCGGGCAAAAACTCGGTGTCACGTCATCGCCTTCTTCAGACATCACGCCGGGAACGCTCGCGAAAGTGGATACCGCCGAGTGGAAACAACTCAACGAGCACCACACACCAAAGGTGATCGGATCGATTTCGTCTCTATCCACAAGCATCGATGCACAACCTACTCGTCCTGGGAAGAGTCGCCGCTCTGGGAGCGCGAATTGGATAATGAGACGCACAAGCGGATTCAGATGCGTAGCTGACTTCATCTTCTCCATAAAGAGGTATACCTATGATCGAAAACTTGCTCTCCAAGTTCTCCTACGACATGTGGGTGGCGCTGGCCATACTTGCTGGACTTCTCGCGTGGGCTTTCGCCAAGGGACGTAAAGACCCGCGCTCGAAAAAAGCTCCCACATCTCGCGAGCAACGTGGAACTACACAAAGGCCCAGTGGCGAGAGTCCGCACGAGGAAACCGACTCTTCGCCGAAAAAGAAGCCGCGCGCAATACAGAAGGGTTCGGCAGACGAGTTCACCTCTGCCAAGCAGGACATCGTCGCGTCAAGAGAGCCCAGCGACCCCTTCAGGCCGCGCATTAAAGGTCCTCACTCAGATCTTTCATCCAGCGTCGAGGCTCAGCTCCTCGCCCCCGGAATGGTCTATGCGCTGGCCTACGGGGACTATCTCAATAGTTTTGGTTTGTCGGATTCTCGAGGCATAACCAAAATGCTGAAGCGAGATTGGGATATTACAGATCGCTCAACTCTTCTGCGGCAGATCTACAGCATGTTGCGAGATGGGCACCGTTCCTACTACAACGACCTTCGCAAGAAGGCTCTCGATCTTGCTGCCTCACAGACCCGTGTTAATCCGGGTTTTCCTAAGAGTCGTTGGCGTGAACTTTCCCGCTTCATCAATGATGAACGTGGATTGCAAACGACCAATTTCACCGCATGGGATCTTATGCGAGCAGCAAACCTCACGCGCGCCGGTGAGGGGCTTGGGTGGATGACCCGCGACGAGGCCGAGGACACTTTGGCCCTGATTAATCATGGTCTGCGCACAACCTACTCGTCGTGGGAAGAAGCCTGTGATGCCTTCATCGTTACTCGCTGGTTGTGGTTGAATGAAGAGGGCGAGGCCATGGAGGCCTCCGATCTTCATGACCAACGCCGGCGAGAGGCTTTGGTGGGACCAAACGGCGTCTGGAACAAGATTCCGTGGGATGGAACCTACCCTTCCCCTCGTTATCTCCTACTTGATGCGTCTGATGAGAATTTCCAGCTCAATCCCATGTCGCGATTCGAATGGGAAGATGCACCCAGGTGGGAGCGCGAGCTTGACGATGAATCGCACAAGCGAATACAGGAACGCAAAGAACGTTGACTGAGGAAATGGGTCACTCACATAGTTGTGTCCCCCTGCGCGTAGTGCAGGGGGACACGGCTTTACAGCAATGCACTGCCCAGGCGGCAGATGTTATCGATGTAGTGCTTGTACCAGGGAAGCGCTTCCCACTCGTCGATGGTGAGCAAACGAGATCGCGCAATGATGCGCTGATCGTTTTCCAGGAGAAGATCAACAAGATGCGAGTCTTGGGCCAGCAGCATGACTTCGTAGTTCAAGCCAAAGGAACGGTAATCCATGTTGGATGATCCGATTGCTGCAAGTTCGCCATCAACCACGACGTACTTTGAGTGCAGCATATTGGGCAGAGCGTAGAGGTGAACCTTTACCCCGGCTTTCAAGAGAAAACCGTAGTAGCTGCGCTGCGCGTGCCCCACCAAGAACTGATCGAATTGCTCGGAAACATAGAGATGGACGTCAACCCCCGACATCGCCGCACTTGTTAATGCCGTCAGGAGTGGTTCATCCGGAATGAAGTACGGGCTGGCAATAGATACATGCGTATGCGCCTGCGAGATCATCGAAACGAACATCCGCAGGTTCGGCTCTGTCGGGTAAGCCGGCCCTGAGGGGATGATCTGCATCGGCTTGCCCGGGGTTGGATCTGCCTGGTCAAGGTTAAGATCGTCGGCAGTCAGCTCTTCGCCCGAGGCGTAGTACCAGTCCGCCGCGAACACTGCCTCCATCTGGCGAACAATTTCGCCACATACTTCAACCGACGTGTCGTGGTATTCAATCCCCGCTTTTTGATAGGCGGGAGTGTCATAGTCCGCGGCCACCATATTGTGCGAACCGATGAAACCGAATTCACCGTCAATCAGTAGGAGTTTGCGGTGGTTCCGTAGGTCTGGCCGTCGAATTTGCCCCTTGAATAGATTGAAGGGAAGCATGATGTGCCATTGGATACCGGATTCATCCAAGACTCGACAAAAATCGCGCCAGCCCGGAATTGTCCGCACCCCGTGATGATCCACCAGCAATCGCACGGTCACTCCGCGAGCGCAGGCACGGACAAGAGCCTTGTAAAGGGGATCAGTAGAGTGATCCCACGAGGTTTGGAAGTACAGGACATTGATGTGGTGTTGCGCCCGATCGACCTCGCAGGCCATTGCCCGGAAGGTCTCGTTGGTGTCATTGAGAAGTTGCACGACTTCCCCGCTGCTGACGGGAAAGGAAGTCTGCTTCCTATTGAGCTGCATCAGCGAAGCTGTTCGCTCAGGCAGAGCGCTACTGCCCTCGTCAATTTCTGCAGACTCTTGGGGGTTTCCGCCACTGTGAGCTTTGTGGGAAGCCGCGCCCAAAATGCCCTTCACCAATTGGTGCGCCTTTGGATCAGAGCGCAGGGCCTTTCCCATTGCCCACCAAGATCCGAAGATCAGATAGAGGGGAACGCCAACAACTGGCCATAAGAAAATGAGCAAGAGCCATGCCGTTGAAGTCGATGCCCTACGCTTCTTTGGAACAACACCCAGTGCGACTAGCCGGATGGCCAATTCAAATGTGCCGACAAGGAGCCATAGCCACAGGGGCGGCTGGTGGGTTAGAGGCGCGGGGAGAGGCATCGCAGTTACTCCTGATCCGATTCGACTCGAAGGAATCCCCAGCGAATTAAGGTGCGCACCTGCGGGAAAAGTTCGTCCTGAAGCTGCCGGGAATCGCATTCCAATAGGGCTGCAAGCGCCCCGCAGATCTGCCCCACGCTGAGCTCTCCATCTGATGCGCCGACTAGAGCACTTAGAGCAGTGGTCGAGGCAACCGATTGCCCAAGCCCTCCACCCTGGTGAAGAACCAAGGCAGAGGGATCTTGCGCTCCGGGTAGGAAATGCCGTTCTTCCGTCACATCGGAAGCAAAGTACAGGTGAAGATCACTGAGATCATCGGGAAGCCGCAAGGATGCAAGCGCACGCTGGACATCTTCGCCCGATGGGGATTCTCCCCCTTCGAGTTCATCGCATTCGCACACGCCCGGGCGCGGCGTATCGAGCTTTCGCAGGGCGACCATGCCCATGCCAATTTCGACGACTCCTGCCTGAACGAAGTCTTCAAGCCACTGGGCGTATTCGCGTTCGTAGTCTTCGCGCTGGTGCAATTGCTGACCGGAGTCGCGAAGCCACATTTCAACGTAATGCGCGGGATCAAGCCTATCGCGCTGCACAATCCATGCGTCGACGGGAAGGTCTTCGACCCATGAGCGCACGACCTTTTCCCAGTCCTCAGGGTGTCCCAATCGTCCAGGAATTTCCCAATTCGCAAGGAGTTGCGTCACGCCGCCGGGCTTGAGGTAGTTCGGGCTTTCCCGGATCACCGTGCGCACCAGATGATCGCGGCTCATTCCACCGTCCCGGTATTCCAGAACCCCTGAGCTTCGAAGCGAGTCTGGAGTGATAACAAAGGGCGGATTCGAAGCGATCAGATCAAATTCTTCGCCTTCAACCGGTTCAAACAGAGAGCCTTGGCGAACATCCAATTCGACACCATTGAGTGCGGCATTGAAGCGCGTGATCTCACAGGCTCGCGACGACAGGTCGGTCGCAACAACGCGAGTAGCGTGTGTGGCCAAATACAAAGCTTGGATTCCGCATCCACACCCCAGGTCCAAGGCGGATTCGACAGGAGTTCGAAGTGTTGCCTTCAAGAGCGAGGTCGTTGCGCCGCCGATTCCCAGAACGTGGTCTGGGCGAATGGGTTCACCCGTCACGTCTTCACCCAGGTCCGACAGGATCCACCAGTTTTTGAGGCCGCCGTGAAGCTGTGCCGCATGAGGACGCAGGTCGTAATTTGCTTTGAAAAGTTGCTGGCCGGAAGGCGATTTCGCATCGAGTGCAGGAAAAATCAATCCCAAGTCGACCGCGCCGTGGACCCCAAGAGTGGGCAGAGCCTGCGCAAGAACATCCCCACTTTCCGCGCAGCCCAAGACAAAGAAGCGCGTCAACACCGCAGCTGGGGAATCTTTCCGCTGAAGTTCGCGAAGCGCCGGAACCCTTTGATTACGCATGAGCGCAGCGCGCGCCACCGGGCTGATCATGGTCTCCATCGCGTCAACGCTCCACCCGGCGCTACCCAGGTCTGCGGCCAAGCAGGCGATCAGTCCGGGTTCCAATCCCGGTGTCGGACTGGGAAGAGTGTCAATCAATGATTCCGTCATAGCATTACTTTCTCACGCCTGACCTGCATCTGCGTCGACTTATTCACGCAAGTTCTCAGGCACATATTCCCACGAGCTCCCCCACCGCGCAGGCCGTCCCACTCGCCCATTAGAATGCCTGTGTCCCCAAGGAAAAGGATGAGTGGATGTCTGGCGGACTGGTAGCACTTCTGGACGATATTGCGACCCTCGCAAAAGCAACGGCTTCATCTATTGATGACGTCGCATCAAGCGCGGTGAAGGTATCGGCCAAAGCGGTTGGCGTCGTCATCGACGACACCGCTGTCACTCCGCAGTACGTCTCCGGCCTGTCCCCCAAGCGCGAGCTGCCGATTATCGGGAAAATCGCCAAGGCCTCGTTAATCAACAAGCTGGTTGTTATTCTGCCGGTCGCGCTGCTGCTCACGTGGTTTGCGCCGCAGGTCCTGCCTTTCCTCCTCATCGCGGGCGGCGCTTACCTGTGTTTTGAGGGCGGAGAGAAGGTTCTCGAGGCCCTGCACTGGCTTCCCGAACACGAAGACTCAGCCGAAGATACGGCCCCTCAAAGCGCGGAAGACCTCGAAAAAAGCATCGTTTCTTCGGCCTCACGCACCGATCTCATTCTTTCGGCGGAAATTATGCTGGTCTCCATGGACGGACTGAACGCCGAGTCCATGTCAATGCGGGTCGCGGTCTTGATCGCGGTCGCTTTCTTCATGACTTTCTTTGTCTACGGAATCGTTGCTGTCCTGGTGCGCATGGATGATTTTGGGCTTCGCTTGGCCAAGGGCGCGACGCATCCGGACGATAACCGCCCCGGTCCCGGGGATAATATCGGCCGTGGGATTGTGCGCGTGATGCCCAAGGTTTTTAACGCAATCGGCGTCGTTGGAACGATTGCGATGCTGTGGGTGGGCGGCCACCTCGTCATCGAAAACCTCGCGAAGGTGGGCGTCGGCTTCTTCCACAACGTGGTGTCGACCATCGAACACGCGCTCGCTTCGGGCGGCGGTTTCCTTGGCTGGCTTGTTGAGACCGCGTGTGCGGCAGTGTTTGGCATTGTGCTCGGCTCGCTGATCACCGGAGTTGTCGTTGGGGTTTCCCACCTTCTCCGCCGAGGCCGAGGCCACTGACCCTTTCCCCGCTCCCCTTTTGCGTGGCGCGTTGAGCGCTGAGTGAACTCGCCCACCTCTACACTCACACATAGGGACTTAAGTACTAGGCTTGGGGTATCAACCCCTAAGTGTAAGGAGAGCCCGATGAGCGTTTACACCCTTCCCGAACTTCCCTACGATTACGCGGCACTGGAGCCCCACATCTCTGCAAAGATCATGGAGCTGCACCACGACAAGCACCACGCCAACTACGTGGCCGGCGCAAACACCGCACTGGAAAAGCTGGAAGCAGCCCGCGAAGCCGGCGATTTCGCCGCGATCAACCTGTGGGAAAAGAACCTGGCCTTCAACCTGGGTGGCCACACCAACCACTCGATCTTCTGGACGAATATGACCGGTGACGGCGCTTCTCGTCCCGAAGGCAATCTGGCCGATGCTATCAACGAGTTCTTCGGCTCCTTCGAGAAGTTCCAAGCACAGTTCGCCGCTGCAGCCCTCGGTCTTCAGGGCTCCGGCTGGGCCGTTCTCGCATGGGACACCCTGGGCAAGCGCCTCGTGACCTACCAGCTGACCGATCAGCAGGGCAACATCCCCGTTGCAACCGTTCCGCTGCTCATGCTGGATATGTGGGAGCACGCCTTCTACCTGGATTACCTCAACGTCAAGGCCGACTACGTCAAGGCCTGGTGGAACGTTGTGAACTGGGAGAACGTCGCACAGCGTTTCGCAGCGGCCCTGTGATCACTGCTCGTTAGCTTCAAAGCTCGTGGCCCCCGCCTGAAGGCGGGGGCCACGGCATTCTCCACTGACAAGATTTAGAACTTACAAATAGACACTATCCAAGGCGCGTCTGGAGTTCTTGATACTGGGCAAGCTTTTGCTGAACATCAGCGATGTAGCTGATCAGCATGACTTCATCAACGCGATGATTCCGCGCAAAGTTTGCAATCGTTTGAGCAACCTGGTCGTAGGTGCCGATGATGATCGAGCGATCGCGTTGTGCCCATCGAAGTGCGTCTTCTCGGTCTTCGGCGCTCATCTGCTCGGGTCGCTGGAATCGCACGGGACGTCCCAAACGCAAACACATGCGGAAGCTCAATGCGGGAAGGGCCTGTTCTAGGGCTTCCGCTTCAGTTTCTGCAGCACTCACCGCGAGCGCAGAAAGAGTCTGTCCTTGGCCTTCACTCAGGTTTTCGGGCAGGTGTGCGCGGTAGTGGTCCATGACCTCGGGCTGTTGCTGGCCGCTAAAGAACTGCGCGTAGGCGTAGTTCATGTTTCGAGTCCCCGCCCAAGCCGCGCTCTGGCCTGAAGAACCCAGCAACCACACTTCGGGAAGCTCATCGGGGCGCGGGTAGACACCAACCGAGGCGTAGGGGTGCCCCTCCGGCAAAGTCCCTCGCATGAAAGCCAGAGTTTCATCGATCAGAGCATTAATCGACCCCGGATCAATTGTTGTCCCCTGGTTGAGCGCGCGGGCGGAGATCATGTCGCCGCCGGGGGCACGTCCCAATCCCATGTCAACGCGTCCGGGGAACAAGGTGGCAAGAGTGAAGAACTTTTCTGCCATCTGCAAGCTGCCCTGGTGCATGGCCATTACGCCGCCCGAACCAATGCGAATACGCGAGGTCCGATCCAGAAGGTGAGCCATCACCAGCTCGGGGGCAGACGACATAAAGACCGGTGTGTTGTGGTGCTCTGCAATCCAGAAGCGATGGAAATCCAGTTCTTCCAGCCCGCGAGCCAAGGACACCATGTCTTCCAGTGCCTGATGCGGAGTAAATCCATCAAAAAGCGGAACCTGTTCCAGTGCTGAGAGGCGCATTGTTACCCTTCCATTTCACAAAATATCCGCTATTTAAACACGGTTATTCCTGAGGATATTCCCCTAGAGAAGAGCGCGCCAGCCGAGCGATTGTCCGCGCAGAACTCAGCCATGCGCCACCCAGCCAACACCCCAACACTTACCTCAGCGGAAAGCGGCACCACGCCTCGGCGGCATCGCAGGCATGCCCAAGCCGACCACGCGGTGTCCCTCGCCATCAGAGGAACCGCCACC
>ERZ773066.565-NODE-565-length-20361-cov-11.140550_pt1 | contig 20361 bp, 11 predicted proteins | sample MGYA00580573_ERZ773066 | MGnify/ENA primary metagenome ERZ773066 (study PRJEB29015, sample SAMEA2738128) | human oral metagenome | biome: human oral; feature: human-associated habitat; material: saliva | place: China | collected 2203 ... | reverse complement strand
CTCCAGTGATTGTCCAACCGTTTCTTTTAATCTCCCGTGAAATACTTGATTTGTTCCGTCCGAGCTTACGAGCAATCTGGCTTATACTTTCATGATTTTTCCACCAGACCATAATGTCTTCGCGCTCTTCAATGCTAAGATGGCTATAGTGACCCATGGAAACCCTTTCAATGAACGTTGTCGTAAGCGCCATTGTAGACCCATGGGTCACTACCTTCTCTTTTGTTGTTGCACTAGCAATGAGAATTCAAGAATAAATAACTTGCTATCTCAAGAAAAAACCGGGAGTACCATGGGAAATGTAGCGGCATATCGTTATATGTCGCTACAGCGAGACCTTTCAATCTTCACACTCCTTAGTATCTTTCCCTTATCGTTTTCTCGACTTACAAACTTGTTGTTAATGCTAACCCTGTTATTCAACGTTGATAAAAAACTCTTTGCTGAGAGCAATGCACTTGCCATTTTTTATCAGAAAACATTGTACATAATGCCGACCTCTGTATGCCGTCGACTCGTGTCTCCCGCCTTTTTCGATATTAGAATCGTTAAACTCGCCACGGGATTGGTTGGCTGCCTGTGCTTCGGAGCCCGTATTGACGACCTGCCATTTCACCTTGGCAGTGGCTAGGCTTGGCGGCCGAAGGACTTTATAGTCAATCTTGCATTTCTTCTGAATAACCCGGTCGTTCGTCGTGATGCGCTCGCGTTTTCCATCCGGGTAGGTAACATCGGCGACCACAATCACCCCAGGCCTTTGACATGCCATCGGCCATGGCGGGGTTTCGCGGTGCGGTACGGAAAGTGCGGCCGCTGTCGAAAGATATGTCGGAGAGAGGGCAAACTCGTTTCGGCTGCTTACTGGGAACCTATTACCGAGTATCTTCCTCCAAGTCGAGTTCGTAGAGCCTTCCTCGCTAATCAAGGCGAGCGCGGCATGAATTGCGCGAACGAACGCCTCGAAGTCCTCTCTCTGGTACCTGTCAGCAAGATTGTTTGCGGTCAACGAGGGATCAATCACTTGCGGCTTGATTCCGTCAGAAAGAAGGCTGTCATAAGATTCCGCTATATTCTCCATTAACTGTACGACGATGTCTTCGTACAAAGTCGTATCGCTCGGAAAGAAATCGGCAATGATCTTCTCGAGAGTGATGCCTTTGGGCCAGCACTCTTCCTGGGGACAGTTTTCTCTACGCCACCATTTCATAATTTTGACAACGGGCTTGAATCTGCTGTCGTATTCCGAATTAACGGTAGTCGACCATCCGATGTGTTCTTTTGGATTTGTTTCGTTCCACTGTCCATCGTCTATACATCCAATGAGGAAAGTTCCGCCGTTAGTTGCCAGTGGAACAACATCGATATCAAGGTTTGAGAGTGAGATCCCAACGGAATGTGTCTGAAGATGAGCGGACGTATATGTCGGAGAATCGAGAAGCACATCTCGTAGTTCGATGATGACGTTGGCAGAATTGGCATTGGGCCCATAATCTGTTTCGACAATGATATCGACATCTCGGTTATCGTCGTCCTTTGCTGGGCGAACTGACGTGTGCTTGGCGTACGATCCGGATAGATACGTGCAGACGCAGTGATTACGATAGCCCGCGTGCTTCGAGAGGTAGTTTCTTAAAGCGGTGTGCGCCGAGCTGATTTGACTTACGGTCGTTCTACTTGGCTCGATGTCTGATAGAAATGCCTGGAAGTCCGATTGTAGGGACATGCTTCTACCTCGCTATCTTGAACGATTCTAGAGAAAGATCGGCGTAATCCCTTATGTCGATTGCCGCGACCGTACCGAGTTTGAAGAGCTCGTCTAGAAGCACATAGAAGAAGGAAAACACAGCCTCCTCTTCATTTGATGCTTCGATATGGTCGTCAACCCGATGGAGAGTGCCGCCTCTCGCGGCACAAATGACGTCTAAATTCCGAGAAGAACCGAGGTACTTCTTTATCGTGTCTGTCTTATTCTGAAATTGGTCGACCAACAGGCCGCCAATGATTTGGGTCAATCCACGTGCGGGAACCTGCTTGCCTGAGGCTACCATGGCTCTTGAGGTCCTTTTCAGGTCGAGCACCGATTGTATTTTCTCGTCGGCGTATTCAATATATTCTTTATTTGCTTTGGGCTTGACCTCAAATACGGCGTAAACGCTTTCCGCTGTTACATACCGTTCTCCGTTTTTGGTCTCCATGATTAGCGGCGAATGCAGAGGATCGTAAATCATCAAGTCAATTTGCTGGCTCATTCTGCCCTCACTATCGAATACGAAGCCCTTGGTTGCCGCGTAGCGCTTCGGAAGAAAGCTGTTTAAAAATCGAAGCCATTCTCCTTCGCCTAAATCACCCTGCGAGACAGGGTGTCCAAGCTGAAGGCCAAGCGCGGTCTTCAGCTCATCTGACTTCGCCTTTAAAGCATCTTTGACATTGAAGTTCTCGTTCAATTTGATCTATCTAACCTTCATATATGTAACTTCGAAGGCCTTCACGCGACGCAATTCAGGCATACGTCCTTCTATGCTGAAAGCATCATTGCTATCGAAGCGCTGCCAGATATCCAACCCCCGGTCGAGCAAGATGTCCCACGCGTTGTCGATCTTGAGGTGGCGTGCGTGCAACGCTCCGCTTTCATCAATCTTCCATGTGAAATCGAGCCCCAGGGGCATCATTGATTCCTTGATTCGCTCCAGATAGTCCTCTTGTTTCGAATTGGGGTATTCGTCGGGCGCCGTAATCAGATGTATCTTGATTGAAGGCGCATCGTACTTGAAATGGCGTACGACCACTTCAAGCAATTCCATAACATTGCGGCACTGGTGGAACGTCCTCACGTAAGGATCGATTATTTCTATTTCATGAGCCCCGTCGAGATACGCGCCGAACAGCTTCTCGTACGACACGCCGCGCTGGTTCTCGCGCAGCGCAAGGTGCCCAGGCTTCGGAACGGGTCTCGTATTTGCGGCCGATTCGGAAGAGGCAGAGCGCGCTCCTGGATCGGGCGCGGCGGTGGGTTGCGACCCTTCGGCTCTCCGAATCTCATTATCCGTCACGGGCTCATTCACTACCGATGACCCAACAGACTCTTCACCGAAATCTCCCAACGTAACGTCTCCGCCATCCCCATCGGGCGCCTCCCACGGCACCTTGTCCAGCGAATGATATGTCGCCGGGTAGTCCAGCTCCTCAAGTGTCGCCGCACGCTTCCATTCGCCGCCCTCCTTGGGGCGGTACGCGAAATCCACGCGTTCGAAGGTTTCGTCGATACGGATGAGCGTGTCCTTCACACGCTTGCGCAGCTCCAGCGCGAACTCCACGATCTCGGCCGCCTCCTCGGCGGTCTCGTTGCGCCCGGGGAACAGGATTTTCATCAGGCCAGCGCAGGTCTTCACCACGCCGTCGCGGTCGCGCGTCGATATGCTGCTTGAAAGCTCGAAGAACCGGTTGACCTCGCCCGAGTAGTCCATAGGCCGCATAGCACGCAGCGCCTCGGCCAGGTAGTCCACGATGAAGCCGAAGTCGCTGCAGAACATGTCGCCGCGGATGATGTCCATCTCCCAGCCGGGGATGTAGGCGTGCAGGCGGTCGATGAACGCCGGGTCGTGATACACGGCGGGCAGGTCGTCCAGAAGGTCGGTCTGGTTGATCATGTAGCTCACGTCATGGCTCGTGTTGCCCACGAACACCATGGACGCCTCGGCGGTCACCTGCTCGATGCCGCGGCTGAAGCTCTTATTGGCCATGTAGTTCTTCATGATGTCCACGATGTCGGCCTTGGGTTTCTTGCTCTTGCCGGCGAACTCGTCGAACGCCACGCAGTCCCAGTAGCCCACCAGGCCAATCTTGCCAGTCGAGTTGTTCACGAACAGCTTCGCAGGCGTCACCTCGCTACCCGATATGAGAATGCCGTGCGGGCTGAACTCGCTGAACACGTGGCTCTTGCCCGTACCCTTGGGACCCAGTTCCACCAGGTTGTAGTTGCGCTCGCAGTAGGTCACCAGTCGCGTAAGCTGGAACAGCTTGGCGCGCCGTCCCAGTTGCGCGGGGTCCAGGCCTATGGAGCGTATCAGCACGTCGATCCACTCGTCCTCAGTGAAGCACGAGCGCCGTTCCACGTAACCCTCGAAGTCGAACCGGCTCATCTGGATGGGCTTCAGGTTCATCAGGATGTAGGGCGACTCGGCGCGCGCCTCGTTGGGCTCGTAGGCCAAGTCCGCGATGCACCACACGCCCGACACCATCAGGCGCCTGTTCTTCTTCACCGTGTCCGAGCTCACCAGTACCTTGTTCACGCCCAGGTTCTCGAACGTGGCCTCGTAGGCGTCGCGCTTCTCGTTGAGCGTGACGGACACCTTGTCGATGATGCGCTTGTACTCCGACTGCTTGATGTCGCTGCGGATAGCACCCGCTTCGGCGCGCTGCACGTAGTGTTTGGCCAGGATACTGCGCACGCGCTCCACGCCTGCTTCGATCTGTCCCTCGTCGTCGGTGGCGCAGTTCTGCCCCAAGAGGAACTCCAGCACGTAGCTCGGAACCGCCGCGTTGCCCTTCACGAGCTTTACCAGGTCCTTGCGCACAACGTACCCCGTAAACACGTCGTTGAGCTTCTTGTCCAAATCGTCCACGAAACGGTCCTTCCCGCGCACCATGAAAATGGCGCGCAAATAAAACAATCGAAACTGCAAGCCGCCCATCAGGCATTTTTCAAGAGCGCTATCGTATTGTCGTCCCGTATGAAAATGGCGCGCAAATAAAGCCGTCACGCCCAGCTCGGGACGTACGTCATGTACTTTCTCCCGCCGTTGGGGTCGTAGGGCTTGATGAGCCCTGTGTCCACTGTGTCGCGGATCAGGCGAGAGATGGTCGAGGCGCTCGGCTCGTCCGCTCCGAACCGGGCTCTAAGCGACGCGTTGCCCATGGGCGTGCCCTCCATGTAGCAGACGCACGCGTGCCAGTACGTAGCCATGACCCTGTCGCTCGGCAGCATGCTCGAGAAGGGCACCCGGGCGCGCAGCGTGACCTTCATGCTCCCCGCGCCGCTCTCGTAGTCGTCCACCTTCGGTGATGGCAGGAACATTTCCTCGCAGCTCATGACCACCTTGTCCCAGCCCGTGCCCAGTTCCTCGCAGATGCCGAAGCGGCGCATGAGCGAGGCCAGGTGCTGGTTCCTCGATCGGGGAGGGTTGTCGAGCAGCCGCAGGGGCTCCACTAGCGAGGCACCCGGGTTGGTGAACTCGACCCTGTCGTCGAACACTTCGACGAGCGGGCCGTTGCCCGAGGTCGTCAGGTCCTGGTGCACGAGCATGTTCGCAACGAGCTCGCGAAGTGCCTCGGCAGGGTACGGGGCCTGCTGGGTGCGCAACGCGTTGCCGATGGGTTCGCTCGACGGCAGGATGGCGTGGAGGTACTCGATGGTCTGCTCGAAGCCGTTGGCGTAGCCGACGAGGGAAACGCGATCCTTCAGAATTGCGCGCCGTCCCATGCCTTCGTATTTGACGATCCTGACGGCCTTTCGCTCAAGGCCGGCGAAGTCGGACAGGTTGCGGGCAAGAAGGAGTGCTCCCAGATTCGTTACCGAGAAGCGCTCGTCGTCCTGCTTCGACACCAGGCAGTCCTCGCCCAGGTAGCGTACGGTCTCCTCCTGGGTCTGCGGCAGCGGAAGTCTCTGCAGCTCGAAGTACTTCGCGCAGTCGAGCAGCTCGAGCACGCCGCGTAGCGGCACGTCCTCAAGCGCCGTGGACGCCTCGTAATCGGCCTTGGTTATCTTGTTCCATACTTCGGCCTCTATCGCCGGGTAGCTTTTCAGCGGCTTGGTGTAGGAGCCCACCCTGATGTAGGCGACGTTCTCGAAGTCGACCGTGTGGGAGAAGGCTGGCCGGACCGAGAGTACGACCACGCGGCGCCCGTCGCATTCCCCTTCGACGAACTCGAACGACGCGTTGTTCGAGAGTTGGTGGTGAAGCCAGTTCTCGACCTCTTCGTTGCCGCACTTCAGCGTGCGATGGTCGAACTTGGTCCCCACGACCTCGTGTGTTGCGTCGTCGACACCCCATATCATGTACGCACACGACGCCTCCTGATGCGTGGCCGAGTTCGCGAGCGCGCTGATGTCGCGGCCGATCATCTTGGGGTCTTTGTTGTTGGTCTTGAACTCCACCCACTCGAGCTCGGTTGTGGTTTTCGCAAGCTCGGAAACGAGCAGTCCGGCATCTTTCATCAAAGCTCCTTCTTTGCGGCCTACTTCCAAGTGTTCAGGCCCGTGACCTTGACAAGGGCAAGCGGGAACTTGTTGTAATTTACCTTTACACCGTCGTCTAAGTCGATGTCTACGCGCTCGTTCGCGAGAGGGTAGATGACGGTACGCTCCCAATCGGTGAGCTCGTGCACCGTCGCACGATACTTGTCCGCCTGGCGGTTGTCAGCCGCGCGGTCGCTCTGGTCGAGCTGGCCGATCTTCGCGTTGATCTTCTCGATGTATTCACGAAGGTACTTAGTCAGAATTTGACCGACCGTGCTCGGCGTGTAGCGATGCATGTAGACGAGCGCCTGGAAGCTTCCCTTGGGGCTTGCGAACATCCAGTAGATGGGGCGCTTTCCGCTGCCCGTCACCTGATAGGTCGCGCAGTGGTCCTTGTAGAAGTCCTTCACGAAGTATTTGCGCAAGTCCTTGCCCAAGGCTTCCTCGATGAACTTCACGTTCTCATCGAGCGTCCCGGCACCATAGGTCACTTCGAGCCACTTGCGGAACTGCGCCACAATGTCATCGCTGAACCACTCGCCGTCAAGTACGGGAAGGATGGCATCCTCGTCGGGCAGGAATTCGGCGCGCGGGACCTTCGCCTTGAAGTCATCCACCGTCTGCTGCGCGTCAGCTAGAATCAGCCCAGGCGCGAAGGTCGAGTATCGACCCATGATGCAACCGACGCCGTAGGAGACGAGCGACTTCACGTCGCGGACCAAATCGGCACGGCGTACCGAGACCCTGTCGTCGGGCACCTCGATGGGCACCTCCCCCTCCATGCCGTAGACACGTGCGAATATGCGGTTAAGCTCTTCCTCGTTGGACTTGAGTTCGTTGAATCGATTGTCGCATTCGACGCTCCAACGCACAAACCGCTCCGAGATAAGGGAAACGGAGACTGCACAGGCATCGGAACTCATGCCGTAGGAGAGCCGCTCGGCGCGTTCGCGTGCAGACGGGGCAAGTGGATGCCATTCGAAGTCCCATGAGGTTTCAAAAGAATCCCAATCGGTACGAGCAAGCATTACGCATGTGTCTTTACACATACGAATGTTATTGGAATCATCTTGGGACGTAATGACTGGAACTGCTCCGATGGGACCTTCGCTAAAATTCTGCGTGGGATTAATAATCTGCACCAGCTCCGACGCTACAGTAGAATTTGCCAGTGCAAGGATATAGTCAAGATTCGCTTCATCACCAAAACAGGTAGACCCTCCGCCTACAAACATTCTGTTAGCGGGAGAGACTCTCATAGCCAAGCTGTCGGTTGTAATGCTGCTCCAAGTGACGCCCTTTCTAAAATAGAAGCCATCATTACGGATTGCGGAGCCCGAAGAGTGGCGTATCGCATAACCATCGTTCTCCCAATTAATAACGTACTCGCCATTGCCATACCAACGCCGGAAAGAGCCTCCTTTATTGCAGGGGAACCATCGTGCGTGTGAATTCAGCGCATCTTCGCGTGACCGTGCGTGGAAATTCTCAGTACAGAACCTCGGCTCCCACCAACAGCGAAGGAACAACTTGTTGTTGCCCGATGACAGCCCTTGTTTCGGTGCGGCTAGGTCCTTTAAAGACACACCAATCTGGAATGCCTTACGCGCGGCTTCACTTGCCCAATAAGCAATCGGATAATCAAGAATCATTTCAAATTCAGATTGGTAAACCTGGTAACGAAGGGGATTTTCTTTATCATCTGCAGCTGCTATCAGTGCGTTCTTTTTCTCTGCTGGGCTGGTTAAACCAACAAGACGTATATAGATTCCTTTGCAGCCTGCGGATCCATTAAAGAAAACAGTTGCACTGACTTGTACGACCTCGCCACCAATTTGTTCGAAAGCCCTTGGGCCGAGATGGGCCATGCTAATGACGTGCTTGGTCGCAAGTATGGCCCTGCGCAATTTAATAAAACTGCCGAGGAACATCCACGCATGCATCGTCACCATACTCGAATATCCTTTTCCCTTAGCAAGGCTAAAGCCGCGCTTTATGAAGCAAGTGCATAAGTCACTTTTTTCGTTTGGGTACTTTTCCCTAGTCCAAGCACTCATGTAGTCATTAAAGTGTCCACTCCCCAAATACGGCGGATTCGCAACTACACAATCAACCCTGCGAGACAGCGCCTCAAGCACGTTCTTCATCGTACGGAGCTTCCTGAGCACGCCGGCGCCCAGCAGGTCGTCCTCGCTGAAGCTCGCAATGGCGTTGTCCACCGCCACCATGTCACCGGGGGCGGGCACGTAGAGACTGCCGACCTCGGTCATATGCTCGAAGGCGTCGAGGAGCTCGGTCGTGTTCGCAATCGGGCCCGCGTCCGCAAGTACGCCGGGTTCGAACTTGATGGGCTCGAGTACCGTCACGTTCGCGTCGATGCACTTTTCGAAGAACTCGGGATCCTTCTCGCGCGCCTTCATCTCGAGTGCGAACTTGGCGATCTCAGCCGCGCGGCCGTCGATCTCCATGCCGAAGAGGTTGTTATGCAGGATAAGTGCCGGGATGTCCTCCGGAAAGTAGCCCTCCTCCTGATAGATTTCGAAGAGCAGGTCGAATGCGTACACAAGGATATGCCCTGAACCGCATGCAGGATCGCAGAGCGTCAGCTCTTCGGGCGAGTAGATCTTTATGAAGTCCTCGGTCTCGCCCTCAGGTGCTATGTAGTAGTCCATCCTGTTCGCAAGCGACGAACCCGGGTTGTTGAGCATCCAGAGGCGCCCAAGGGAGTTCTCCACGAGGTATTTAACGATCCAGTCGGGCGTGAACAGCTGCGTGGCAGGCGCGATGTCGTCCGCGGTCGCCTTGCGTCCGCTGTCGTTGTACTTCGCCTTGCGCTCCGCCACATAGAACTGATAGAGCCAGCCCAGCACCTCGACGGTCTCGCACTCCTCGTCGTCCATATCCTCGACGATGCGGCCAAGAATCGAATCTTCGGCGAGGAGGCCCTGCGGCATGACGAGGCTCGACGCCGCCGCCTCGCCAAACAGATACGGCATCGCCTGGGCATAGCGGTCGCACACCGCAACCAGCAGCTCGCCATAGGCTGCCTCGGTGCGGTTCGCGCCAGAGCCACTGCCACCGGCGAGGACGCTCTGCACCCGGTCGCGCACCAGGCGCGAGAAGCCGAATTCGGGGTCGAAGACGCCTTGGGCGGCGTCGGCGAGAATCGCGGGCTGGGTCGCGCCCAAACGCGGCGTCACTACTGGGATGGGCGTGTAGCCGCGTACGTCCATGAAGCGCAGCGCGCACAGGCGGTTGAACCAGGTGTACGCCGTCGATTCGACCACGGAATCCATGCCCCTGTCTTTGATGGCGGCTTCGAGCTGGCGGGTCTTATCGGGCTGGTCGAGCCTCTCAGGGCTGCCCGGTTCAAGAACGGCGTCGATTCTCGCGGCGACCTCGGCGCGCAGGGCGTCGCGGGCGCCGAATGCCAGGTTCTTGATTTTGTTGGAGTCCATGTCTGCCGTCCTAGAAATCGAAGTCGTTGCCGAATGCCCGGTTCACGGAGAGCTGCTGTTCCCACTCGGCGTCGAACTGGTTGGTGTTTCCCACGCGTTTGCTTATCCTCAATGTCGCGACGGCGCAATCGTCCACGTCGTCGGTCACATGGAGCGTGACGCGGGTTTTCCGATCCTCGGAGCCCTGCGCCGTGCTCGCGAGCTCGAGCGTCCGCTCCTCGGTGCAAAGGAGGCGGCTCGCGTTGTCGGGGTCGTAGAGGCCGACACGTACGGTCAGTGGACTTACCTTCGCGGAGCACGGCTCCGTCTGGTACACGTCGAGCGTCACCGTCGAACCCGTGATGGAGTGCCTGCCGGTGAGGAAGCCCTGTACGCCGGTGCGTTCCGCGGCGCGGCGGTTGTCGACGCGTTGTATGGTCACCACCGGGACGACATTCTCCTGCAGGGAGGCGCCCCCGTGGACGTATCGGGCGCCGCTGCCGCGCAGGCGAAGGCGCGTGATGCCGCGGGGAAAGGCGAACCTGCCCGCACCGTTGAGTGAGAGCTCCGCCGAGGAGTACTCGATGAGGATGTCGCTCTTCGGCAGGGTCGTGCCCATGGCGTACCTCCTGCCGTAACTGACGTCCTGACCGGGGGCATGGGCGAGGTCCGAGAGCCCGTCGCCTGCGGCGTAGTTGAACTCCTCCACCTCCCTGTCCTGGTAGAGGAAGCCGTGGTCAGCGGTCACGATTACCTTGCCGCATCCGGCGCGCAAGAGCTCGCCGGCTATCTTCGCCACCTGGGAGATGGCGTCCTCGCAGGCGGCGAAGACCTCGCCCTCGGTGTCGCGGGAGTCGCCGCGCTTGTCGATCGCGTTGTGGTAGATCATCACGAGCGGAGCGTCCTCGACGGGCGGAAGACCGTTCTCTAACACCTTCGATGCCTGGAGGAGCACCGCCCCCGGCATCGCCGCCTCCACCACTTTCTGGCGGTTGGCGAGCCCGTCTGTGGCGTCGCCGCCCTTCAGCACGTTTTCAGTCGCCGGGTCGACCGTCATGGGTCCCCGCGGGAGCAGCGCGGCCATGCCCAGCTGGGTGTAGCTGGGCAACATGCAGGCCATGGCCTCGCAGTCCGCGCCCACGCGAGCCCGGCCCAGGGACAAGGCTCCGCTGGCGACCCGCGCCGCCAGATCGGCGCCGACCTCGTAGCGCATCGCATCTGAGACTATGACTCCGAGTCGCTTGCCGTCCTCTGCGCTCGGGAACTCCTTCTCCACCTTCTCGTAGAAGAAATCCGCCTGCGAGGGGATGTCCGCGGGCGGGTAGGTGCCTGCGTCCATGAGGTGCAGCTGCCATCGGTCGGTGAGGTCGACGAGAAACTTGCCATACGCGTCGTCAACCTGCGACACGAGCGCGCCAGCCTTTCTCTTGAAGCCTGCGGGCGCCTTGCGCATGGCGCCGACGAATCGGCGGTACTCCTCGTCAATGCGGTGCCAGTCGGCGCGGTACGCCTCGAAGATGTCCCTTTCCGTCGTCATGACGGTGCAGGTGCTCTTGTAGGCTTCGATTCCCTCGAGCGCCGCCGCTCCGGCGGCCAAGGCTTCGTACTGGCAGACATAGTCCTCGAACCAGTGGGTGTGCAGGCGCAAGTTCAGCTCTGCGCGGGCGTCCGTTGCGCGCAACGTGCCGTCGAGGGCGCGGCCGAGCATGTCGGCGATGATCCAGTCATCGAAGACGGGGATGGCGTCGTTGGTGCCGACGGCTTCCATGGTGCGCTCGTTGGCCAGCACCGACGAGCTGACAGCATCGGAGTACTCGCGTGCCAGCGCGTCGTACGAATCACGGGTGCGGCTGTTCGCGGCGAGGTCGGCGAGTATCCTCGAGGCGTCCGCCTTGAGGGCCGCATCGTCGTGTGCGAGGTTCGCGCAACGGGCCTTGAGCATCCTGAGGGCTAGGTCCTCGGGGGTTGGGTCCTCGCCGGCGGGCGCGGTGTAACCCACGACCTCGAGAACCTCGGACCAAAGCGTCGCTGCGAGCCCGCATTCGCAGATGGTACGCAGGGTCTTGTCCTGCCCGCGGCCGAGATCCACGAGGAGCCTCTTCACCACGTCGCGCACGGCGTCGCGTGGGACTTCGGCCCTCGACCCCACGCACGTCGCGAGCATCGCCAGCCTCAGCGCGCGTTCGTCGCCTTTGGGAAGCGAGGTTGTGGCAAGGGCGCCGCGGCGTTCCTTCGAGTTGAAGAAGCTGCCGTGCTCGCTAAGCACGGCAGCGAGAGGCATGGGGACGTCGCACTCGCTCGCCCAGATCCCCTCCATCTTGCACGTGAAGGGTGTCGCGACGAGCTTCACGTCGTAGAGGAAGTCATCCTGCGGGCGGGGCTTGGGGCCGGAACGATAGATTACGAGACTGCGGGCCGGCCGTTCGCGAAGGATCGTCCGTTTGCTGGAAAGCTCCGCACCGGTCACGTCAACGATCGCACCGTTGCCCAGATCGAGGGCATCGACAATCTCGGCGTACTCGCCGGACTCGTCCTCCCAGAACAGCGTTGTGTGGCCGAGGTCGAACTGTCTCTTGACTCTGTCCTCTATTTCATGCGTGTCGATGTCCACTGTCCTACCTCGTAACAATGATTCCGTCGTCGACCTTAGCCTCGAGCTCGGCGCGCAGCGCCTCGAGGTAGTCGTCGACATCCTGTCTGCTCTTAATGGTCGGCCTGCTGTAGGCGCCCACGCGGAGGGAACTCAGCTCGCAGGTCCTGGGTGTCTGCGGCCGCGCGGGTTCGGGCTGTGGGCCGCCGCTCGTCTCATCGGTCTCCGCGGCATCCGGCTCGGATGAGGACTCGAGCTCGGGCGGGTTCAAGAGTGCGACTATCCTTGCGGCATTGTCCCTCTTGAACGATTCGAGGAAGGTCCGGATGCGCAGCGGCGAACGTTCTACCGACAGCTTTTCCGCAGCCCGCTCGAAGAGCTCGGCGAACATGCGTCGGCTCTCTTCTGGTAGAGCGTTGAGGTCGCATGTGCTCTCGAACGAGGCACGGTATTCGTCGAGCTCGCCGGCGACGCCGGCGCGCAGGTTCTCCCTTGCGCGATCGATCTCGTCCTTTGCGAGCCTGACTGCGCCTGCCGCGCTGGGAATCTCGCGGGACTTGTAGCATTCGGGGTCGCCCGCGACCGCAAGCGCACCCTCGAGTTCGGCGGGGACGTCGATGCCGAGGTCACGCATCTCGGAAAGGCCGCTCTCGGCGAACTCCTTGACCTCGTTCCACTTGGCAGCGAGCTGCGAGCCTTCGATGAACTGCTTCATCCTTGAGAGATCTGCTTTTGCCTCGGTGAGGCCGTCCGCGCTCTCGGGGAACTGGTCGACGATCCATTTCCAGTCGCCGCTCACGGCACCGCGCGCGTGATTGAGCTTTCCGACCTTTTCGGCGAACTCTGCGGCGAAGGGATAGGCCGAGGCACGTCCCTGGGCGTCGCAGAACGTCGGGACCTCCTGCTCGAGGTGGGATGCCAGCTCGCCGGCGATGGTCTTGGCGTCCCCGCCGACGGGATTGGTGCCCACGAGATTTCTGTATGCGCTCTTGATTTTTGCGAGCCGCTCGAGTGGCACGGCCTCGACCTTGGAGACGACGAGCTTCTCCATGTCGCGGCCGGTTTTGAGCGCCTGCGCGAGGGAGGAGCCCTCAAGCAGCGCTCCGGCCTTGCGGATCTCGATGCGGCCGGCGGCGTAGAGCGTCGCCACGGCATTGCGGACGGCGACGTCGGGCCACCCGTACTCGTCCTTCGTGAAATGCGCCGCCAGGCTCGCCGTGCCTTCGCCGCCGACGGTGACGGAACAGCCCGAGCCCATAAGGCCGATCCAGCTGAGAACGGTCTGAGCGTACTCAGGCAGGGGAAGATCGATGATCATCTGGGCGGGTAGGCAGCTGTTGTAGACGTCGCTGTCGCTGTAGTTCTGCGTGATCTGCTGCAAGCCCGTGTAGCTGCGCCGCACGAGCTCGCCCATGGCGCACTCGACCGCGGTCTTTCCCGTGCCGCTCACGGATTCGGTGACATCGACCCCGGAGACGTAGAATCGGGCTTCCCCGATCAATCCTTCCAGGTCGGAGCGGAGCTTGCGCGACTGCCCGTTGAGCATCGCCCTCTTGTCGGAGATGATTGTTCCGCGCACCTCGCCCGAGCCTCTCGCCTGGTTCACGTATTTGTTGGTCTTCACGAACATGGCGACGTCGTTGAGGAACGCGTTGGGATCGTGCAGCGCGACGGTGAGCGTCTTGGGGCCCGAGGCGGGAATGTCGGCGATGCCGGAGGGGGCGTCGGTCACGATGTCGAGGGTCAGATCGTTACCCCCGCGCCCGATGGCGTCGCCGTTCACCTTGAGGTTATAGGGAAAAGCATGGGAGAAAGCGCCGTTCTCGTATACTGCGCGCGAAGCGCCTACGATGTCCTTGAACGCCTCGCCGATCTTGTCGCGCACGTCCGAGGTCTGGATCTCCGTGTTGCGTATCTCCTTTTCTATGTCCTTCTCGTCGTCGGTGAGATACTCGTAGACGTTGGAGTTGGGGTTTCGCCGGATGTAGAGCTGGCGTTCGAGTTCGGCTAGCACGTCCTTGATCTCCTGCTCGAGCGTCGCCGTGTTCTGCTTGAAGGATCCGTACAGCAGCACGCGAAGGTTGCCCGACGTCGCCCTGAAGTCCTTGCAGTACTTCACGAGCAGGAGCGCCTTCAGGACGCGGATGGCTATGGGCATGTTCGAGAGGTTCGTCTCTGCGGTGCTGATGGCGCCGTAGATCTCGCTCTTCAGCGAGTTGCGAAGCCCCTCGAACATCGAGTCGAACGTCACCAGGTCCTGACCCTCCGTCGAGCCATTTCCGCGGTTGAGCTCGACGCCGACCTCCTGGAATACTCCGAGCATCGAGCGCGCGCCCGTCGAGTGGTGCCTGCCGGTGAAGGTGTTGTAGTCGGAAAGCCCGCGCATGGCGGAGATGAAGAGTTCGAACTGGTAGGGCACGAAGGGGTACGTGTCCACGAAATCGTCCTCGTCCCTGTAGTTCACGTAGCGCTTCGAGCCGTCGGCGAAGTCGAAGAGCACCGGGAAGTCATCCTTGTACCTGTCGTACATTGCACCCAGGGCGGGGAGGGCATCGCGGCTCTTGGCCAGAAGACGCTGCTTGATGACCTCCTTGGCGTCCTTGGACGTGAGCTGCATCTTGACCTTGAACCGCGCCTGGATCTTGGAGAAGTCGTTGGCGGACCTGTCGGTCATCTGGCCGATGGTGTCCTCCATGTTCTCCTGGCTGGTGACAACCACCCATGAAGCACCGTCGCACACGGTGGCGAGTTCCTCTGCAACGGATTGCAGATTGGTCATTAGGTTTGAATCCTTGGCGATGTACTGGCCGGCCTCGTCGACGAAGAAGTTCAAGCGGAACCCGGGTCCGTGCGCATCGATGTATTCTTTTACGCGCAGTGCGAAGGCGTGGATGTCGGGCTTGTAGGTCTGCTGGTAGTAGCTTACGACGTTGTCGTTGGTTCCGGGCTCGTTTCCGCACACCTCGTCGAAAGCCGCGGTGATCTTGGTGCCGTAAAGGAGTACCGCCTTGCGGACGTCTTCCCACGGTTTTTCGGTTGCCGCCTCAATCCTCGCCTTGAATGCGTCCAGCAGTCCCTCTCGATCGAGGTCATATTCCATTTTGGCGATATGCTGCTGGTCGCCGTCAAAGTAGCCGCAATGGCGGTTGAATACCTTGATGAAGGCGGCAAGGAGACCTCCCGCCTCGGTGCGGCCCTGGTTGGGAGCGATGATGTCGATGTTGAAGAGGATCGACTCGCTTGGATGGCGGGTGCGAGCCACTTCCATGGCGCCCCGCAGCGCGGGGTCGTCCTCAAGCTTGGGCAGGATGTAGTCGATGGCCCGTTTGCCAGCGACCTCCTGGTCCTCCAGGATCACGGCGAGAATCTTTAGCAAGTGAGACTTGCCGCTGCCGAAGAAGCCCGCAATCCACGCTCCGTTGCCAGTGGCGTCGGGGTCGTTGTACTCTTCGAAGAAGCGGCCGAGATGGCCCGCGAGTTCGGGGGTGATGACGTACTCGTCAAGCTCGTTAGCGAGGTGCTCGACGCTGGAGGCCTTCACGACTGCGTCGATTGGCCTGTCGATTGACTTTTCGTACATGTCCTCGTATCTCATGGGATTGCCTCCTAAAGGTCGAACACGCTCGTCGCGCGGTAGTAGCCGCCGTTCGCGTCAGAGGGGATGTTTAATATGTCAAGTGAGGTCGATCCGTCGGCGTTCTGACGGTATTCGCCTGGAAACACCAGCACGATTGGTGTATCAGTATCAATCTCGCCCAGCAGCGTGTGGGTGCGTACGTAGGGGAACGTCTCCCCGACGCCCGTGATGAATGCGATGTCGCACTCCACCTCGCCGACAAGCCTCTCGACGGCGGGCTTGATGACGCTTGTGACGCTGATGGTGTCCTGCAGCATCATGATCAGCTCATCCCGCGTGGCGGCTTGCTCTGCCTCGCAAAGAGGTTCCCACATACCCTGCGAATCCAGGTAGTCGAGGACGATGTCGTAGAGGTTCACCTGTGTGGCGCGAACGCCCCTGTTGGGCAGGTCGTCGGCGCAGACGGCCGTCACGAGGTCCCGAGCATAGGACCTTTGGGACGGCGGATACGGCAGGACGTAAGTCGATTGCCGCATGGTGAAGCCCTTGCGGCCGAGCAGGGCGTCGTCGGAGAGGCGCTCCACAATGAAGGAGCGCGCTTCGGGCGCTCCGATATGCACGAACTTCCGGGTCACAATAGGACACCTGCCTTCGGGAATAGCTCGATGTCCCACGGTGCACGCTCGCGAACGAGCGTCGCAAAGCGGGACGAGGGATAGAGCGGGGTTATGTTGTAGTCGTCGTCGAGGAGGCGGCATTCGCGGAGCATCCCAAAAGCCCTGATCTCGAGCTGCTTGCGCGACTTGTCGGTAAGGCGTGCAAGCTCGGGGTGGTCCATTGACTCCTCGTCGACGAATGCCGTCCACGCCGTTCGCGGCACGTCGGGCACCATCTTGGAGAAGCGCGCGGCGACGACGTTGGCTGAGAACGCTCGCAGGACGGAATAGGTGCGGCAGATGACGACCCAAATCATGGCGAGCTGGTCGTCGTCGACGGCGTCGGCTAAGAATGCCATCTCGTCCGTGTTGAGCATCCTGAGGCGTTTGACGAGCTCGCTGCCCACGCGCTTGCGCGTGCTCTCCTTGTTGAGGCTGATGATGTTGTCCTCGACGATGCGCCGTCTGACCTCGGTCCAATCAAGGCAGTCGACGTAGGCCCTGGCCACCTCCACGGTCTCGGGCCTGCGGGCGCCGATGCTCGTGAAAGAGAGGCTGTACTTCTGCTCGCTATCTACCATTCGTGAGCTCCTTGATGAGGCTTTCACGGACGTAGGCGCTCAGGCTCGTGCCCTTTAACGCGGCTGCCTCTTTAGCAGCATCTCGCAGCGTGTCGGGAATCCTGATGGTGATGGCGGTCTGGTTGCCACTCACCAGATACTTCCTTATGTCGGTGGAATTCGCGTCATTGCGGATCATATCGGCGTAGCCCATATCGTCCATCCTAATGTTTGCAATGTGCAATATATTGTAATTGTACGCCATAGTGCACCGCCGTGTTTCCAGAAGGACGAAAAACAAGAGAGGTGTGAACCGCTTGATGAATATCGTTTCTACGGGGTATTTACAGTCGAAGAGTGCCTAGCGCCTTGACCCCAGTCGTCGCCCGCTCCTCGGCGTAGATGACCTCGTTCTGTGCCTCCAGGATGCGCACGGCGTCCCCGACGCGCTCGGCGCACCTCTGGCTTATCGACCTCAAGGCCAGGACGCCCTCGACGTCGAGCAGCTGGTCCAGGCCCTTTGCCAGCCTTCCAGCATCCATCACCGCATCGAGCAGCTCTCGACGCTCGTCCTTCTCGTCGATGCTCATTATCAGCTGTCCTCCTTCTTCCGACGGACGCGTTGCGCATCACCGTAGCCGTTCCGGGCGGCGAGCCGCACGCCGCTAGCAATCCCGTGCGCATTCCGGCTGCGAGCGGGCGGGAAAGGTCGTCCCGATTAGAACCGTGGCACCGCGACTTGGCAGCAACCCGTCGTCCCCGCCGTGACGTCGTCGCCGTCAGACCTCGTAAGCGCCCCTGCAGTCGTCGACGGGGCGCACCCATGCCCGGAGGGCCTCGGCGCCCACGCTGGATTCCATGCCGTACGCCTCCGCCCCTCCGACCCGAAACCCGCCCGGCGCTCCTGGACGCGCAGGGTTGCACGCCGGCAGGCGGCCCACAAGGGCCGCGACACTTTTTCGAGTTCTTCGCCCCATGCGCTGCGCGCGCGAACAACGCAAAAAACTGACGTCGAGAGACTTCTACAACCACGTCCGACTTCGCTTCGCCGCCGGGGCCTTCGGACCCTGCTCGTCGACCTCGACCCGCAGGCGTCGGCCACCGACTTCTTCGGCCTCTACGACCGGGCTGCCTCCGAGCCGCGTACCTTAGCTCGTAGCTAAGTCCCTGAAAAGTAAAAGGCGCCCATGCGGGCGCCTGCCTAGGATTGAAGTTTGTTCGGTTGTGGTCGGAATGTTCATCTTCCGCGGTGCTGTCGTCCGGGGTCCGGCATCTGTCGTTCGCCTCTTCTGTTGTGTTTAATGTTGCGTATTGTGCGAGTGACTTTGCGCGGGTCTGCTGGTCCGTTGCCCCAGGTGCACCCAGGTAAATGGTACCCATCCGCTGTAAACTGCCTCCCATTTCTTATGTCCAAGAAATGGGAGGCAGTTCATATGTGGATGGTTGTAATTTATGCCTTAATATCGACATGGAGAAAAGTGGGTAAACCAGTAAAAATTTTTTACCTCATCAACATTTCTATGAGCATTGGTATGAATAGTCAATAGTGTGCAAATTTATGTACATGATAATTCTTCTTGTGCTGATAGCATTTTATTGTCAAACATTGGCACTTATTTATGCCCTGCAAAACAGCAGGAGGTAAGACAAGCATAAAAGAGTAAGCTCCATGTTTGGCCAAAGTAGAAAGAAGTTAAGTTGTAGTCGAAAGGACAAATGATGCTTTCATCCGTATTTGAAACTCTTACATCAGAGGAAGCTTTTGCAATCTTCCTGCAGAAGTACTATCACGTGCAATACGTGGAAGAAACTACTCGCCATCAGAGGAAGAAGACTGGCGATCTGCTTGAAAAGCACAATCATTCTTTTATCACTCCTCATAATCCTGCAGGATTTATGTCTACAGAAGAATATGATCGTCTTGTAGAAATTGCGGGATGTGACCCATCAAGCTATGTGGGCGAAACTCTTTATACTATTAACAATAAGTCATACATTCCATTTCCTAATCGTTTTGAGGAAATGATGGAAAATGACGATTGGATTTATGATTTTGTTTTAACTGGCACTTATTCTGCAGCCGATGATTTTGGAGATAATATCTATAAAGATTATTACTTCAGAACCCCTGCGGATGACAACGATGAGTACTTTTCATCAGCTGTAGAAATTCAGCGCTATTTTAGAAGAATTGCTCGAGTGCGTAAGCAATTTGATGAAATGGAATGTTTAAATTCAAAATAATATGACCTGTGTCAAGCAGTTTAAATGCGCTCCACATCAGGAAGTATTGTAACTATAGATACGGCTGTGATGGTGCTCTTGTAATAGCAATATTTTAAACAGCGGAAATGAATTACAGAACAGACCGATTCCAAAAGAATTTAGAATCGGTCTATTTGTATTTTGTATGGGTTGTCAGATAAGCGAAATGTCTTTACTTAATAACAATCTCTAGTGAGCTTCCGTTTAAATCTTTAGACACTACAATCTGCTGAGGAATTCGGTTCTTTAATTCCTCAACGTGAGAAATTATTCCAACAAGAGTGTTGCTATTTGTGGAAAGCTGGTCAAGGAGTCGCAATGCCTGCTCAAGGGTTTCTGAATCCAAAGTTCCAAATCCTTCGTCAATAAACATTGAATCTAATTGAATTCCTCCGGCATCTTGCTGAATAACATCTGAAAAACCAAGCGCTAGTGCCAACGATGTCATGAATTTCTCGCCACCGGATAATGATTTAACATCTCGATCTTTGCCGGTATATAAATCGGTAACCTCCAGGTCAAGGTAATCGGTCTTTTTAAATTTTTTGTCACCCTTGGTTTTAAGTACAAACTGTGAATCAGTCATGATTGCAAGGCGGTCATTAGCTGCCTCAATTACTCTTTGCAGATAGGTCCTTTGAACGTAGTTCTCAAGTGAAATACGTCCATACTCGCTATTACTAGATGCGCCACTAACAAAGTCATGGAGTGTCTTAGTAGTGTTGTATTTTTTCTCAGTAGTAATTGCATCGTGATGGATACGCTTTATTGTGTTTAAAGGAGATTCGTTGATGTTGATCATACGGTTAATCTCAGTAATCTTGTTTCTAATTTCTTGTTGCTCGATGTCTATTGCATGGATTTGATCCTCAAGATTGCTGGGATCAATACAAAGAGTGTTATCAAATTGACTTTCCAGTTTCTGGCGTGCATATTTTTGTTTTTCAAATTCAGCAGACTCTTTGTCAAACTCCTCTTTTGACTGATGGAGTTGATTTGACAAGATTTCCAATCTAGTCACAGAATTTTTGAGGCTGATTT
>ERZ773066.564-NODE-564-length-20371-cov-3.070929_pt1 | contig 20371 bp, 17 predicted proteins | sample MGYA00580573_ERZ773066 | MGnify/ENA primary metagenome ERZ773066 (study PRJEB29015, sample SAMEA2738128) | human oral metagenome | biome: human oral; feature: human-associated habitat; material: saliva | place: China | collected 2203 ... | reverse complement strand
TAGTCTTTTGGCAGGGCAGGGTTAAGGTGCGAAGCGGCTTAACCCTGCCTAACGCACCGCCGCATTGGCAACCCCTTAGGGTTGGCCTTTCAAAAACGTCCGATGATCGAAATTCAACGATAACAAGCCCGCTAATATCGTGCTAAAGCAACGACTCACGTCGTTAGTGCCTGGGTTGCCGCTTCGCTCCTCAACCCCGCCACGGTGAAAGACCAACCCCTAATGGGGTTGCACTCATTTCCATCGCTTTATCCGGGGTTAAGCCGCTGTGCAACTTAACCCCGGCCTGCCAAAAGACCAACCCTAAGGGGTTGTCGTCGCTTTTTATCGAATCGATGTCGGGTCTCGTGCGCAATCTTCACAAAAATGCCTCACCCTAACTTGACCTATGGTTTATTATCATCATTTTTTTACGCATCCTCGCTGCAAATACTCCATCGAACGCAACATGCTCCTTGCTTATACACAAATCATGACTTCTACCATCCCACTTCCACGACCGCACGTCCGCAAATAATCCTACAAAACTCCAATCTTGCACGCGCTAACGTCCAAACGCCAACCCCGCCACCCCATTTCCGCGACCGCACCGCCGCAAATAACCCCATCGGGGTTAGTCTCTTGGCAGGGCAGGGTTAAGGTGCGAAGCGACTTAACCCTGCCTAACGCATCGCCGCATTGGCAACCCCTTAGGGTTGGTCTTTCAAAAACGGGCGCAAATGGGGATTTTAGGTCTGCAACGTTGGGAAATAAATGCTCCACATTCAATGCGGGGTGTTTACGCCCACGATGATAAAGGTTTACGCTCGTGATAAAAAAGGTTTGCGCTCGTGATAAAAAACCTCGGACGTAAGATTTTCGGTCGATGCAGTCTTGCGCGGTCGGTCGCCATTTTCCGCTTTCGTCAGTAGGAAAATCCACCTTTCGCAAGGTAGGGAGCCACGGCGGTTGGCGGTAGCAGATCCGCCGCGTGAGGAGCGGCGCGCGAAGCGAAGCCCTTGAAGCGCTGCGGGCGATGATGTTCCATCAGGTTCGACAGGCGATGCGTTGGATGTGATAAAAAGTAAATGCAACTTATTTTTCTAAGCCTTTTGGTGCGGCAAAAGCCCACCGATCTGTTGAAAAACGAGCGTCGGAAGCCGGCACAAAAAGGCTGTGCGGGCGCAGAATCGATCCCAATGAGCCTAAAATGGCTTGATTATTTGCCCTGCTTGCAAGTTTTCGTTATCTTTGCTAATAAATCTGAGAAAGATTATGGTACATAATATACACCTGTCCGAACTTATTCATCGCCAAGCGGAGCGCTATGGAGATAAAACAGCCTTAAAACAATATGATTATGCGGCTTCCGAATGGCGCGATATATCGTGGCGGCAATTTTCAACGCGCGTATTGCGCGTTTCTTATGCGCTCTTGGCGCTGGGCATAGGGCGGCAGGAGCGTATCGCCGTCTTCTCTCAGAATAAGCCGGAGTGCATGTACGTCAGTTTTGGCGGCTACGGCATACGTGCAGTGACCACACCTTTCTATCCGTCTTCGAGCGGCGCACAGATTACTTATATGATGAACGATGCAGAGGTGCGACTTCTCTTCGTAGGCGAACAGCAGCAATACGACGTTGCGTTCAGCGTCCTGAGCCTCTGCAAGAGTTTGGAGCGCATCGTCATCTTCGACAAGTCTGTCAAACGCAAGGAAACGGACCATTTGAGCATCTATTTCGACGAGTTTCTCGACCTGGCTTCGCCCGAAGCCGCGCGCGAAGAATATCGGCAACGCATGAAGGAAGCCAATTACGACGATATGGCAGACATCCTCTATACGAGTGGGACGACGGGCAACAGCAAAGGCGTCATCCTGACGTATAAGATGTATCGCGGGGCGGTCTACGGCAACGGCGCCAATCTGCCGCTTTCGCCGGATGATATATTTCTCAACTTCCTGCCTTTCACGCACATCTTCGAGCGCGGTTGGTCTTATCTGGGTTTCTCGGCCGGCGTATGTCAGGCGATCAATGAGCGCCCGGCCGACGTCTTAAAGTCGATGCAGGAGATTCGCCCCACGTGTATGTCGAGCGTACCTCGACTCTGGGAGAAAATCTATCAAGGCGTGCAGGAAAAAATTGCCGCTTCGCCCAAGGTGCAGCGCAGCCTGATGAAGGATGCGCTGGAGACGGGTATGCGCTATTGGGCCGACTACGCTTCGCAAAAGCGGCCGGCGCCGATGATGCTGAAGATGAAGTATAAACTCTATGATCGGACGGTCTACAAACTGCTCCGCAAGACGCTGGGTTTGGACCGCGCAAACTTCTTCCCGACGGCCGGTGCTGCCGTTTCGCCCGAGGTGGAAAAATTTGCGCACGCTGTGGGGCTTTATATGCTGGTGGGCTACGGACTGACGGAATCTACGGCCACCGTTTCCAATGATCGTAAGGGCGAACGGGCGACGCTTGGCTCCGTAGGGCAGATCCTGCCGGGACTGGAGCTGAAGATCGGTGCGAACAACGAGATCCTCTTGCGCGGCGATACGATCACGCCGGGTTATTATAAGAAGGAGTCGGCCACGAAAGAGGTGCTCGACGCCGATGGCTGGTTTCACACGGGTGATGCGGGCTATATGAAAGATGGTGAACTGTTTTTGACGGAACGCATCAAGGATTTGTTTAAGACCTCTAACGGCAAATACATCGCGCCGCAACAGATAGAATCTAAAATGACGATCGATCGCTATATTGATCAATGCGTCGTCGTGGCGAATGAGCGCAAATTTGTCTCGGCTTTGATCGTGCCGGATTTTCAAGCGCTCGAAGCGTATGCGAATCAAAACGGAATAGCTTTTGCCTCGCACGAAGCGCTTTGCCGTAAGCCCGAAATCGTAGAATTCTTGCGCAATCGGATCGATACGCTGCAGCAAGATCTTTCCGACTATGAGCGCATCAAGCATTTTATTCTTCTGCCGAAGGCCTTTAGCATCGAAAGCGGCGAACTGACGAACACGCTCAAGGTAAAGCGCAACGTAGTCTATAAAAGATACGCTGATATGATCGACCAACTCTACCGGAAGGCGGAGCAAAACTTTAAGCCGTAAGGCGAGAATGAGAGGCCGAGCGGCTGACTACGCTCGTGGACATTATATATAAGGACAATCAAAAACGCCGGCGCGTCGGGCTGGCTTTATAGACCGACGGCCGCGTGAGAACTACAGACAATGATTACAGCTGATCAATTGAAGGACGTGCAGACGCGCGCTGAAGCATTACATAAATACTTGGACATCGACGCTAAACGGGTTGAACTGGAAGAAGAACAACTCCGCACGCAAGCGCCCGACTTCTGGGATGACCCGAAGCGCGCTGAAGAGCAGATGAAAAAGGTGAAAGGTATTGAAAAATGGGTGACGGACTACAACGATGTTTGCCTTTTGGTCGGTGAACTCGAGACGGCCTTTGAGTTCTATAAGGATGAGTTGGTCACGGAAGAGGAAGTAGATGCCGATTACCAAAAGGCGATCGATGCCATCGAAGCACTCGAACTCAGAAATATGCTCCGCGGCGAAGAAGATTCGATGGATGCAGTCTTGAAAATCAACTCCGGCGCCGGCGGAACGGAAAGTCAGGATTGGGCTTCGATGCTGATGCGTATGTATTTGCGCTATGCTGAGGCGCAAGGCTATAAGACGCGCATTTCTAACTTGCAGGACGGCGACGAAGCGGGCATTAAGACCGTGACAATCGAAATCGAGGGCGACTATGCTTACGGTTATCTAAAGAGCGAAAACGGCGTGCATCGCTTGGTGCGCGTCTCGCCCTACAATGCGCAAGGCAAGCGTATGACGTCTTTTGCCAGCGTCTTTGTGACGCCGCTCGTCGATGACAATATTGAAGTTTACGTTGACCCATCTAAAATCAGTTGGGATTTATTTCGCTCCGGCGGCGCCGGCGGCCAAAACGTGAACAAGGTAGAAACAGGCGTGCGCCTCCGATACCAATACACCGATCCCGATACCGGAGAGACCGAAGAGATTCTTATCGAAAACACGGAGAGCAGAAAGCAATTGGAAAATCGCGAAAATGCGATGCGCTTGCTGCGTTCCCAACTATACGACCGCGCTTTGCAGAAGCGCAGGGCTGCTCAAGCCAAGATCGAGGCGGGAAAGAAGAAGATCGAATGGGGCAGCCAGATCCGCAGCTACGTCTTTGACGACCGCCGCGTGAAAGATCACCGCACGAACTTTCAGACAAGCGACGTCAACGGCGTGATGGATGGCAAACTTGATGGCTTTATTAAGGCCTACCTCATGGAAAATGGGGGCGGCGAAGCATAAAATTCATTACCAACACTTTGAAAAACATTACGAATTATGAGCGGAAAGAGTAAAATGAGAAAGATTGAGCGCGACCGCAAGGCCGCTCACCAAGCCCGGCGCGTGATCAACGGGATTTTCTTCGGACTTATCTCCTTAGTCGTTCTGATTTTGATCCTCTATTACTGGCTTTTCAGTTAAACGATGGCACAGGAGATTGAACGCAAGTTTCTTGTGGTGGGGCCTTACAAGGACTTTGCCACGTCCCACTACACGATTCGTCAAGGCTACATTTGCAGCGGTGGCGGCCGGACGGTGCGCGTGCGTCTTTGCGGTGAGAGAGGCTTTCTGACGATCAAAGGCCCATCGCTCGACGGCGGACTTTCGCGCTTCGAGTTTGAGAAGCCGCTGACCAAAGACGAAGCGCTCTCCCTTTTGTTTCTTTGCGAACCCGGCTTGGTTGAGAAAGTACGCTGGCTCATCCCAAACGGAAAGCACACCATCGAAGTTGACGAGTTTTTGGGCGAAAATGAAGGCCTCGTTGTTGCAGAAATCGAGCTACATTCGCCCGATGAGCCTTATCTCAAGCCTGATTTCCTTGGTCAAGAAGTGACGGGTGAAGCCCGTTATTACAATTCCCAATTGCGCCGCAACCCATATAAAAACTGGTAGACGCCCTTGGAGCGCTTTGCAGTTTACTTCCCCACTCCGCCCACTTATTTGGTGGAGCAGTAATATTATACGATAAATCCCCGACCTGCAAGTCGGGGATTTATCGTATGAAAAAGCAAGCAGACGGGGCGCATTTTTCGTCGCAGCCTTTCGGTTTAGCTTAGATCGGACGCTTTACGGCGCGGCGCAAGGTAGACCACAGCATGCCGAGGGCCAAGAGCGCGATGATCGTGCCCCATATCGTGCGCAGCCACCTTGAAAATAAGCGCCGACCCGGCGATTTTGGCGGTGCGGAGACCGTTTGCAGGCGCACCGTATCCGTGCGCATCACCACCAGCGTATCTCTCAGCCTTTGCCTGACGGCATGTTCATAATGTACGTGTCGCTCCACGCGCACCGTATCCCGCTCCGTGCGCACCAAGAGCGTATCTCTGACGCGTATCGAATCGAAAACCAAGCGCTCGTGCGCCGCCTTCGTCTCCTCACGTTTGATTTGCACCTCCGTCGTTCGCCGATGCGTCGAGCAAGCCCCGCACACTAAGCAGAGCAACAAGCCGATGGCCCATTTCGCTCCCAAGCGCGAATGCCTCAACCGCAAAAGCCGCCGACGCTGCCCAATCAAGCGCTGCAAAAGTCCGATAATCTTCGATACAAAAGCTATATATCCCTTCATGCCTCCTCCTTTCTCATTCCTCTTGCCATATCTTCCGTTCGGTTAAGCCAGCCGCGCAAGAAGCGGCGCTGGTCCGGCCGTCGGCGCACCAAGTTGATGTAAAACGCCTTTCGCGCTACGAGCAACGTTTGTAGGAGTTTGGTGCTTGGCGCCTTATTCACTGCGCGCAGCGTCTTGCTCCCCACGATGCCGTCCGCCTGAACGTGGGCCGCCCATTGCAGTGCGCGAATTGCCGGTCGCCCCGCATTGATATACCAATCGACCACAAAGTCGGCCAAGTGCTGATCCCGCCATTGGTCGGCCCGGCAGCGATCCCAATAGTCGCGCATAATCTCCGTCCATTGCAGCGCCGTGAGTGCCAAGAGCTGATCGATGCCCGGTTCGGGCCAATGTTTTTTTCGGCAATAAGCCGCAAAAGTGCGTAGCGTCACGCCATCTTTCGTAGCGTCCCCGCTATCGGCTGCGTCGAAGGAAAAGCCCCGCTCCCACTTCAGGAGTCGGGGCGCAAAAAGTGCAAATTCTGCCATAATTGTTGTTTCATTTTAAGGTTAGATAAAGTAAACTTGCCGCTTGCGACTTAATCTTTCAGCACGTCGGCCAACTTCCGATCGACGTAGGCCCGCAAGCCGAACACGCTACCCGCATAGAGCAGACACTGCGCGAAAAACCACAAGACCGAGTCGGAGATTTCGCCCAGCGGCGGCGTGATAAAGCCCGCCACAGCCAGCAAGATGCCGGCCGAAATCAAGACGAAAGCCGAGATCGTCTCGCCGCGCGAGCGCGATTTTCGGTTCGTGTTTGTAGAAGGTTGATGTTTCATTGTTGTAAGGTTTAGATAAAAACGATTTCGGTTAGTTTACCCGCCCTCCGGCTGCGATACCGGAGGGCGAGCATAGAGATTGGGGTGATTATTGTCCGCTTTTCGGTGCGGGCGTCTGGTCCTTTTCGCTCTTTACCTGCATCAGGCGCACACTGCCGCCTTGCATCGAAAAGTAGTGGCGCAACTTCGTGCTGCAACGAAAGAGTACGCGTGTGCCGAGGATGTTTTTCGGTGTGAATTTCTTCTTTTCCTTTTCGCCTCTGCTGCGGATTTTGAGTTTGAAAGAGCCCAAATCGCCCAGCGCCACGCGGTTTCCGGCCGCCAATTGCGCGATGAGTTCGTGCTCCACCGCATCGAGCAGGCCCTTTACATCGGCGCGGCTCAGCGTCGTTCGGCTTTCGATGTCCGTAGCCAAAGTTTGCAGTTCGATCGGTCTTACACGCACGGGCTGTGCATACCATTTTATTTCTTCCCGCTTCAGCGGATTTCTACGTGATACTAAATAATAAAGCATAATCTTCAATGTTATTTTACAGATTTAAGTTGTTTATGAGCGGCGCCCACTCTTCAGCACGCCGCGAAAGTTGGTTAGCGTTAAGCCTTGCCCACCGTTTCAAAACTGATGAGTTCTCCGGTCTTGCTCTTCTCGCGCATCCATTTAGCCGATGGGCGGAAGCGCACGTTGACGCCTTTGATGTACTTTCGTTGGTCGTAATCCTTTTTGATCGGTGCGCCGACGCTTCGGATCGTGGCGCGAAAAGAACCGAGGTCGCCCAAGCGAATGCTTATGCCGTTGGCTAAGCGGTGCATCAGTTCAAACTCGAGGGCATCGAGGAAGCTTTTTACGTCGGCCGAGGACATCGACGAGCGCTTTTCGAGCAGACTCAGGAAGTCGCAACGCTTGATGGTTTGCACGCCGGTCAGTTGGGCGTAAAATTGTTTTTCATTTCGCTTGCGCGGGTTCGCGCGGCTCACTAATTTATACTTCAGCATAGTTTTAATGAAATTGATTAGAGGTTAGTAACTCATTGATTGCGTCGCAGGAATTGCCGGCCGGGCCTTCGTAAAATCGATTCTGATTTCCTTTTGACAGTGCAAAGGACGACATAAAACGCGACATTATCTGACACTGTCTTTTTTGGCTGGCCAATATGTGTTAAATGTTTTTCTGTAGCTCCCACTTTTTAGTCGCCAGCTTCGGACGTTTGCGGCGGTAAAAGCTGAGCTAAAAAGGCTGCTGCGGCCGTATTGCGCTTGCCGGTCAAGCCTTTACGACCCTTTGTGCCCCTTGCTGCCACCGAAGCGCAAGCCTGCGAACGCGGCCGATGCGGGAGTGGCTGCCGGCGTTTGCCTCTGATGCGAAGACTGTAGTATAATAGTCGTGCTACGATGGGCCAATGCAGGCGGCGCGCCCATCGGTTTATCGTTTGCTGCCGCCAAACGATGGTATGCTGCCACCAAACGATAGTTTGCTCCCACCAAACGATGGTTTGCTGCCGGCAAACGAAAAAAGGCTGCGCTGCCGCCGCTTGCCGCCGGAGCGGAAACGCCCCGCAGACCTACGGGAAGCCCGAGCAGAAGTAGTTTGTCGGTAGCCGGCGCGGCGAAAGGGGCGCAAAGGAGGTGGCTAAGTCAGTCGTTTTCATTAACTTTGCAGCCCCAAATAAAAAGACAATGAAGCATCTTCTGATAGAAACATATGGTTGCCAGATGAACGTGGCCGATAGTGAGGTCGTGGCGAGCGTCATGAAAATGGCGGGCTACGAGCCTACGGAGAACCTCGACGAAGCTGACGCCGTATTTCTCAATACTTGCAGTGTGCGCGACAATGCAGAGCAGCGCATCATTCACCGCCTCGACGCGCTCCACGCGCTGCGCAAGCACGGGCGCCGACTGATTATCGGCGTCTTGGGCTGTATGGCCGAACGCGTAAAAGAAGGCCTCCTCCACGATCACCACGCCGACCTCGTGGCCGGTCCCGATGCTTATCTGAGTTTGCCGGACTTGATTGCGCAAGCGGAAGCAGGACATAAGGCGATGAATATTGAGCTTTCGACGAGCGAAACTTATCGCGACGTTGTGCCCGAACGGGTCTGCGGCAGCAAACTTTCGGGCTTCGTAAGCATCATGCGCGGTTGCAACAACTTCTGCCACTATTGCATCGTGCCATATACGCGCGGACGAGAACGTAGTCGAGATGTGGAGAGCATCTTGTGCGAAGTGGCCGACTTGCACGACAAACATTTTAAGGAAGTAACCCTGCTTGGGCAAAACGTCAACAGCTATTGTTGGCAAGCAGATGAGCAGTCGGAAGCCGTAAACTTCCCCGGCTTGCTCCGCCGCGTGGCGCGCGCCTTTCCGGATATGCGCATTCGCTTCGTGACGCCCCACCCGAAGGATATGAGTGACGAGACGCTCCACGTCATCGCGGAAGAACCTAACGTGTGTCGGCACATTCATCTGCCCGTACAGAGCGGTAGTAATCGCATTTTGAAATTAATGAACCGCAAATATACGCGCGAGTGGTATCTGGATCGCGTGGCCGCTATTCGTAGGATAGTGCCCGAATGCGGTTTGTCGACTGACATCTTCGTAGGTTACTGCTCGGAGACGCCGGAAGACCATCAAGAGAGTTTGAGTTTGATGGAAGAAGTGGGCTACGACAGTGCTTTTATGTTCAAATACAGTGAGCGTCCGGGCACCTACGCGAGCAAGCATTTGCCGGACGACATCTCGGAGGCCGTAAAGGTAGAGCGCTTGGAAGAACTCATAGCCCTGCAAAACCGCAAGAGTGCGGAAGCCAACCGCCGCTGCGAGGGTAAGGTCTACGAGGTCTTGATTGAAGGCACGAGTAAGCGCAGTCGGGATCAACTCTTCGGACGCACGGAGCAGAATAAGGTGGTGATCTTCGATCGCGGCAATCATCATCCCGGCGAATTCATTCGCGTTCGCGTGACAGGCAGTTCGTCGGCCACGCTTTTGGGAGAAGTCGTCGACTAAATTCGGCCCTCGCCGCCCGCTTATGGGCTTTGGGGGTAAGGTGCTGAAGCCCTTTGTGTCGCAAGGTAGAAGGCCGCACAGCAAGAGGCCCCGCCGGCGCTTATCCGCCAAAACTTACACCGCCCGCTACGCAGATGAGAAAGCGTAGCGGGCGGTGCCTATATATATAATGTGTGCGGACGGCGCAAAGAGTCTTAGAAGGAGACGCGCAACATAGCCCTGATGCCCCATTGGTGGCGCTTCGGGATGTTGAGATACGTCAGACGGCGCACGTATTCGACGTGAAGGATCTTGAAAATGTTGTGAACGCCGGCAAATACTTCGATATAGGGCGTGCGTTTGTCCATCACGGAGGAGAGATAACGGAAGCTGCCATCGGGCTGAAACTCGCCGGGGAAGTAGAACAGCTTGTTATCTGCCGCGTGGCGCGCCAGTGTGGGGTTGTTTTTATCAGTTAGTGTGCCCCAAAGCATATTACAGCCGATGTATTCGCGCCATTTCAGATGCTTTAAGAGCGGAATGCGGTTGAATATCTTACCATTGAAATCCCAAGACAGCATCAACGAAGCGTAGCGGTCGTTGAGAAATTCCATATTGTTGATCAAGTTGAACATATTCGTCTGCAAAATGTAGCTCAAATTGGCCCGCGGCATAATCAAAAGCGGATAAGGCACTTTATTCCACTGCACGCCGCCCGCCAAACGCGTCTCTATTTTTCCCCACGAACCCAGCCAGAAGCGCTTGTAGATACTTGCTTCCGTGAAATTGTAGGTATAGTCGCTCCCCAATACGCCGCGCAGACCGATGGTGTGCGACAAGGAGAAGACCGGTACGTCTTTGTTGATCATATAGCGCCGCTGCTTCGTGTTCATCCACGTGGCGCCGGGCTGGAAGGTGAGTGAAAGCGTGAGGTCGGTCGTCGTTAGATGATGCAACCAGCGACTTGGGTCGTTGCTTGGCGCTCCGCGTCCGTCGAGCGGCTGATAGAAGAGAGCAGCCGTGGGCTCGTCTTTCTCGTGATTGAGGCGGACGTTGAGGCGCAAGTTGTTTTCCCATTCCCTATCCCAAAGTAGGCGGAAATAGGTGTAGTAGAGCATATGATTAACCTTGGTCCACTTCAGTGCGGTAAAGACGTTGTCCTTATCTGTCGGTAGAAAGCGGTCGGAAGGCGCCATCACGTCATGATTATATGTGAACGTCAGATTGTTGACCGGGAACTCGCGCGGCAAATAGGCCTTGGGCAGAAACGAATACGTAACCTCGCCCAGCCCTTTCACGCGGCGGTCTTTGAAACCATAGGCCACGTAACCGCGGAAGAAGAGGTGCGGATTCAGATTCGCCGTAGTCTGGCCGCCGGCACGGAGGCGGAAACCGTCGACAAAATTGTAGGAAAAGGTGGTATTGACGGGGCCGACGTCAAACTTGCTACCCTTTTTCGGATCGGTGGTGGTCTCGACGAAGTTTTCGATAAAGGCTTTCGCTACCCAAAGAATGCCGCGGAAACCTTTGACTTGGCCAACCTGCCCCATTATTTCCTGCATGCGTTCTTCCGACTCGCTCATCGGATCGTTGGCGCGATATTGCCGCCAAAACTCTGCCGGTCGAATCGTAGCGTTGGCTGCGGTCATCTTATCGCCTTTGAACTTAAACGTTTTGTCGGGCAAGGCGGCGAAAGATAAATTGCTGTTCTCCGTAATCCTGCGCACCATCAGGGCTTGTACGAAACTAACGACTTGCATTTCGACGATCATATCGTCGCGCACAAGAAATTGCTCGCCGCTCTCCAAGCGTTTGAAGTCTTGAATAATGCGCATGTTGTCGACATAATTGACGTCCGACTTCTTCGGCAGGGTTAAGTCGGCCTTTACTACGCGGTAGGTAGAATCAGCGGCGATGTACAAAGCCCCGCTAAAGCCGACGTCTTGCGGATTGTTGGGCGTAAAGTTGAGTTCGATGGTCTTTTCGCCGTTCATATCCAGTGTGTCGACGATGAAATATCGGTAGAAGTTGATCGCTGTATTGCCGCCGAGCGGACTGATAAATTGCAACTTGAGCAGGCGTATGTTGTCCTCATATATATTTACGTCCGCGAAGCAATCATTTAAGACTTCGGTGAGCAAATCTCCCGTATTGAATAGCGTATTAAAACCCGACGTTTGCTTGCCTTGCACGATGCTTTTCTCCGAGCGCGGCTGGCGGCGGTAGATTTCTTGAGATACCGTCTCGTCGATCGATACGGGTAGAATACGTTTACCCGTTTCGTTGCAGGTTTCTACGTTATCTTGCAATACGGAAAAGCGCTTGAGAATCCCTTCCGTGAACATCTTCTCGCTAACATCGTTGAGCGCGAACGTAAGCTTGGAATACTTGTCATAACTATAATAGTCGTGCTGCCGAAGATCGCTTTCCTTCTTCGCCGCAATGACCTTGCGCATCAAGTCTACGGCCGGGTTGTTCTTGCGCGAATACTTATCTTTTCGCCCTTTGACTACCGCCTCTCCCAATTCGTTTTCGCTCGAAGGCTCCAAGCGAATGTCTAAGTGCTGCGCAGCCGTTAGCCGGAAGGTTTGCGTCTTATAGCCGACCAACGAAACGGTTAGTTTGCGCTGTTTAAACTCTATGAAGTAGTCACCATTGATATTCGATTGCGTAGCTGCGCCCCGATCGTAGTGCACATTGACGAAAGCCAATCGTTCTCCCGTTCGCGCGTCGGTAATCGTTCCTTCGATCCGTTGTGCAAAGGCCGTGATCGCCATCAAAGAGAAGAGAAGTGAGAATAAAAGCCTGTTCATTTAAGCCTTGTCAGTTGTCTTTTTAATTATGCTTGCTCCGTTTGCCTGCCTATCTTTCTTTGCGTAAGTTTTTGTTAGGGCGAAGCAGGTTAAAGCGCTAGTTGTTTTTGGTCAATCAGGCTTCACGGGGCGTCAAAGATTAACGCAGCGTGAAGCCTGAAAATGCTTATTACTATAAAATCTTGTGCCGGATAGTCCGGCTTTCATTCAGTTTAATCCAATTCCTCATCGGCTTCGTAGCCGCCCAGTAATCGGATCTGGTTCTTAAAGAGAATATACTGTTGGAAAAGGTCGTGAATAGGTTCTTCTCCCTGCGTAAAATCGTGCATTGGGCTCTTCAGGAAGAAACTCATCCAGCGCTGAATGCCTTTTAAGCCGGCGCGATGCGCCAAGTCTGCACACACGACGAGGTCCAAGACGATCGGCGCAGCAAGGATTGAGTCGCGGCAGAGGAAGTCTACCTTGATCTGCATCCCATAATCCTTTCCCATCCAACCATAAATATCCAAGTTGTCCCAACCTTCTTTCGCATCGCCGCGTGGCGGGTAATAATTGATGCGCACTTTGTGGTAAATATCTCCATAAAGTTCCGGTTGCTCATCAGCTTTCAAGATCGTATCTATCACGCCGAGCTTACTCACCTCCTTCGTGTGGAAATTTTCAGGCGCATCCAGCACCTCGCCGTCGCGATTGCCGAGAATGTTGGTTGAGAACCAGCCTGCCAAGCCCAAGCAACGCGTGCGCAGCATCGGAGCCAGCACCGTTTTCATCAGCGTTTGCCCCGTTTTGAAGTCTTTTCCGGCGATGGGCAACTGTTTAGCCTCAGCCATTTCCCACATTGCCGGAATATCGATACACGTATTCGGCGCACCCATCACGAAAGGCGCATCCTCCGCCATCGCCGCGTAAGCGTAGCACATAGAAGGCGCCACGTGTTCCTGATCGTCGGCTGCCATAGCCGCTTCGAGCGCGGCCAAAGTGCCGTGTACCGGTTCAAAGTAAGGCACATAAATTTCCGTAGAAGCCGCCCACAGCACCACAACGCGCTCGCAGTTGTTCTCCGCTTTGAAGCGGCGAATATCCTCACGCAGTTGCTCCACCAGTTCGCGGCGCGTACCTTTCTTAATGTGTTCCCCGTGCAAGCGTGAGACGAATTTCGGGTCAAAGGCAGCCGCCATCGGGCGGATAGCCTTCAATTCGTCGCGCACCGGGTCTATATCTTTTGCCAACAAAACGCCGGCATTCAAGGCACTTTCATAAGCATTGTCCGTAAAAATATCCCATCCGCCGAAGACCATATCATCCACGCTAACCAGCGGGACGATCTCTCCGACCTTTTTATACTGTTTTTTATCGCCTCGACCTACGCGAATTTTTGCCATTTGCGTCACGGCGCCGCCCGGTAGTCCGAGTCCTTTCCGATACATTAGCGTTCCGGCGATAAAAGTAGTGGTTACAGCCCCCATTCCGACGCACAGCACGCCAAGTTTACCCTGAGCAGGTTTCATTTCGTTCTCTATTTAGGTTAAAAAGTTATGCATCCCGTCTCTACCCGCTAAAGTAGAGCAGCATAGCAAACCGCAAATTTATAAAAAGTTTGAGGCTGTCAGTCCCATTTCCTGCTTTTTCTCCGGCAGACTTGTTAAAATACCTCCCTTTTTAGGAAAAGAGACGACTAAAGGCGTATATTTCACCATTATTAGTCCTTCCCCGCCGCCCCTGTTCGGTGTGGGCGGCGTCGGAAGTAAGCTTTATTGCCGCCCGCCCGTCTGATAATGTGCCACGGCTTCTTCCACCAACTTTTGACTGCAAAGTGGCGTCGGCCGTTGCACGTAAGTATGAAAGGGCGTCGGCGTAGCGATCTGCTGCATTACGCGGCGCGTCGGCGAGAGCAAAGTAAAGACATTCTCGCGCAGATAACCCATATCCTGATACGTGGCGGCGAAGGCACGCGGCACATAATTGGGGTGCAAGGCATTGCGTCCGCAGAACGGTGCTTGATAACTGAAGTGCAAGAGTCCGAATACGGTCGGCATCATATCCACCTGACTCACCAGATGCCCCACTTTGCCCGGCTTCACAAAGCCCGGCGCGTAGATCATAGCCGGAATGTGGTAGCGTTCGAGCGGTACTTCCGTGCTGCCGGCGCTCGAAGCGCAATGGTCGGCTATGATGACGAAGACCGTCTGCTTAAACCACGCGTGCTTTTCCGCATCTTTCAAGAATCGGCCTATGGCATAGTCCGTGTACTTCACGCCGCCGCTCCGCGAGCGTGCAGTGGGCGGAATGTCGATCTTACCTTCCGGATAAATGTACGGACGATGGTTGCTCGTCGTCATCAGATGCGCGTAAAAAGGTTTGCCTTGCGCCGCATTTTGATCGAATACGCGCAGCGCGTGGTTGAACAAATCCTCATCACAAGCGCCCCAGACGGTGCTGCACGTTATCTCTTCCGGCCGCATCGTCGTCTTATCAATGATCTCGTAGCCGTTTCCGCCGAAGAAGGCCCGCATATTATCGAAATAGCTGTCGCCGCCGTAGAGAAATTGCGTGCGGTAGCCCTTTTGGCGCAGGATCGTGCCCACGGTGTACAAGCCCGTGTTGTTGGGCTGTTTGATCTTGCTCTCGCCGGGACAAGGCGGCTGACACAAGGTGACGGCCTCCAATCCGCGCACCGTACGGTTGCCGCAGGCGTAGAGGCTTTCGAAGAACAAACTATGCTGCGCCAAACTATCCAAGCAAGGCGTCAGATGATCTTGATTGCCAAAGGCCGCCATATAGTCGGCGCTCAAGCTCTCCACCATTATCAGCACGATATTCTTGCGCGTTTCAGGCAGCGGATCTTCGACTTTAGCCGGATACAAGCGCTGCATCATATCCTTCGCCTTCTGCGGCGACATGGTAAGGTAGAATTGGTCGTAATTGAGTTGGCTGGAGCGAAACGCTTCCACAAATTTGCAGAGTCCGTTGTCCCCCAATTCGTTGACATACTGGTTACTACTCAGGTGCAACGATGTAAGTCCTACCGCGCCGAGCAAGGCTACGATGCAGGCCGTCAGATAAAGGCCCGCCGCCCGCAGTTTTACGCCGAGCGAAGCCTGCGGTACAGCGATTTTTCGCTTTTGCAGGACCACGAAAGACGTAATCAGTAGCGATGCAATGCCCAAACCAATCAGCAGCGGCACCATCGGGTAAGATTCAAAGATGTTTCCGATGACCTCATTCGTGTAAACCAAGTAGTCGACGGCTATAAAATTATAACGTACCCCAAATTCTCCCCAAAAGAAATAAGCCGAAACGGTATCGACGAGCAAGGCCGTGACGAAGACGAATACGGTCAAGAAAAAGACCACCTTACTATACACCGGCCGAATGCGGGGAAAGGCCCAACGAAGGCCGAAACTCACCGCCTTATAGAGGGCCAGGTAAGTCAGAACGCGCGTCAAACCCTTATTAAATTCCGTCAAACTTTTATCGAAGAACGACAAATAGAGGAGGACGCCCAAGAGCAGTGCGCCTAAGACGTAATTGAGCGGCCGTCGATATTTGCTTTCGGAGATAAAGAGGTAGTTGAGGAAAATACCAAATCCCCCCAACAAGCCCACGCAGGCGTCAGTCAGAGCGCCGCGCACAAAGGCCAAGATGAGGCCGCCAAACGGCAAACTGCCAATCGTTTGCGGATTGAAGATCAAAACCAAGCGGAGGATGAAGCCGGCTAAGACCGTGAGGCCGACCACGCGGAGCAGCGGGCGGAAAAAATCGATATACGTCTGACGTGATTGCATACGGAGAGGTGAAGTGTTATATAATCTTTCAGCGGACAAAGATACGTAAAAATCTCGGGTAAACTATCCGATTCTTCTGCCGCAAATGGCGATGGTTCCGCCGCGCGCATGGTGCGCAATCTTAAGCATTGCCGGCCGCTCTATCCTTCGCGCGCATCCTTTGCTCGTCCACCAGTAAGCGGAAGATGCGCTTTTGTGGCCAAATGCTTTGTTTTCAAGCGTCTTATATCAGATTTTCGCGCGCCTATCATTGGTTGCCCACCTTTTTCATCACGAGCGTAAACCTTTGCGCTCACGATAAAAAACCTTTGCGCTCGTGATAAAAAAGGTTTGCGCTCACGATGAAAAGCTCCCGTGCTGCGTCTTCGTGCGCCCCGTTATCAGTCACGGAAACAAAATATACGATGCTGCGGCGGCGCGCGGCGCTGCTTCGCGGCGGCACCTGCGAGGAGAAAAACGAAGAAAAGGGCGAAAACGCGTAGAAAACCATTAAATTTGCCCACGAAACGAACACTTGCGCGCGCCGTGCAGACTGCGCCCGATGCGTACTCGCTTGTCGTTTGTAAAATCTAAGATTATGCGAAAAAATATAGCCGCCATCTTGGCCGGTGGCAGTGGGAAGCGCTTCGGCGAAAGCCAGCCAAAGCAATTTTTGAAGCTTCAGGGGCGCACCGTTTTGGCGTATGCCGTCGAAGCCTTTGCCCTGCACCCGCTGATTGCAGAAGTCATCATCGTCGTTCACCCCGATTACGTCGAGGAAGTGAGCCGCATGGTGACGGAAAATGGGTGGGAGAAAGTGAAAAACGTGATCTCCGGCGGTGCAGAACGCTACGACTCCACGCTGGCGGCGCTCAAGGCTTGTGAAGGGCGCGAGGTCAACCTTTTATTGCACGACGCTGCGCGCCCATTGGTGACGGAAACGATCATTACTTCCGTATGCCGCGCCTTGGAAGCGGCTGAGGCGGTCAACGTATTGCAACCCGTGACGGATACAATTGTGCGCGTGGAGGGCCAAACGACGCATACGCTGCCGCGAAACAGTCTGCGCCGCGTGCAAACGCCGCAGGGCTTTCGCCGCGAACTGCTCGAGCGGGCTTACGAAAAGGCTTTGGCCGATCCCGACTTTGCCGCGACGGACGATTGCGGCGTGGTAAGCACGTATTGTCCGGAGGTGGACATCGCGCAAGTGGCCGGCGATGAGCGCAACCGCAAACTGACGTATCGGGAAGACCTCCTAACGCTGGAGGCGCTGCTGCCGCGCGACGCCGATTGCGATGGCGCGGACTTGGCGGCTTATCAAGCGAAGCATTTGCGGCCCGTTCAGCTCAAACAGTTGGACATTTTGAAGCAGGTGCGCGACTTATGCGACGCCCACGATATACCTTATTGGCTCGATGGGGGAACGCTGCTCGGCGCATTGCGCCACGGGGGCTTCATTCCTTGGGACGACGACATCGACATCGCGATGTGCGGAGAGGACGTGGCGCGCTTTATCAAAATAGCGCAAGCGGAATTGCCGAACAACTTGGTGCTGCAAGGGCCAGGCTTGAAGCCCGACGGCGGGACGCCGATCTATAAGGTGCGCGATAAGCATTCGTTTATCGTAGAATATGGTGATGATTTTAAGCGCGACTATGCCAAGGGTTTGTATGTCGATATTTTCCCGCTGATTCCTTATCCTGATTTTTCGGCGGCTACGGTGAAGCGTCTGGCCAAGCGCTATTGTAAGGCCAACGCCATACTCCATTCGCAGCATTATTATAGTTGGCGTTCGGCAGCCGAATTTGTGTATTTCGGCACAATGCGTGCGCTCTGCGGTTTGGCGTGGCGCGTCGGCGGATGGTTTACCAAGAAAGGAAAATATCGGGGTAATTATCTCAATAATAATGGTTATGGCGTGCACCACTTGGACGAAGCGATTTTTCCGCTGCAACAAGTGGAATTTGAAGGAGAACTGTTCAGCGGGCCGCGCGATGGGGATACGTACCTGCGGGAGATATTTGGCGATTGGCGCCAACTGCCGCCCGAGGATCAACGCCGTGGGCACGCTGTCTTTTATCTGGAAAAACTTTAGTCGGACAAAAGAAAACGACTGAGGGCTTCGATGCGCTCCGTGAAAGAGATGGGCATGCGGGAAGGCCGCTCAAAGGCTTCGGCCGGCGTGGGTGCGGCTGAAGCATAAGCTTGTTGTAAGGTATTATAGAAGTCTTCGGCGTCGAGTGCGTCGAAGACTTTTCCGTTATCACGCCCGATGAGTTCGCGCGCACCGGCGTAGGTGCTGACCATCGCGCGGCAGCCGCCGAGCAGGGCTTCATTGACGACGGCACCAAAGGCTTCGCTGCTGCTACACAGCACTAAGAAGTCGGCCGTAGCATACCAAGCCCATAAATCCTGGCCCGTATAAGCGCCGGGGAAGATCACGCGATCGGCTAATCCGGCTGCGGCGGCTTGGGCTTGCAAGCGGTTCGCTTGCTCGCCGCTCCCGACGAGCACTAAGCGATAGTTGGCGGCCGCTGCATTGCGCTCGCAAACGCGGCGGAAGGCTTCGATGAGGGCGGGGAGGTTCTTGACGTCGACAAAACGGCCAACAAAAAGGCCTACTTTCATACCCGCTAATTGGTGGGTCGAAACGTAGCGGGCGGCGGTGGGCCGATGGCAGACAAAACGTTGCTCGGCGCGTATAATCGGGAAACTAAGGGTGCGGCGGGCGGGGGTATGGCGAAGGAACCATGCGGCCGTCTCTTCGCTGATGTTGACGATGCCGTCTAAACAACGGATGAGGGCGGCGCGGCGCCGACGGCGGCCGCCTTGGCAGCGTTCGGCCATCGCGATACTATCGTCGCACATGGTGAAGAGTCGGAAGCGGCGAGGATGGCGCCAACGATAGAGGGCGGCGGAGAGGACGGAGAGGTTGAACTCCGAACACAAGACGATGTCGGGGCGGAAGTGGCGAATGGCACTTGCATAGCCGAGGTTGACATCGCGGCCGGCCAAAGTGAAATGGCGATCGAGGTAGGCGTAGGTGAAGCGCGCTTCGGCGAGGAGTTGGTCCTGCTTTATGAACAGGGCGGGATTCTCGCGCTGCAACAAGACGACGTGGCAGGTAAAGCGTTCGGCCAGCGCATTGAAGAAGTCCAAGCGATAGGGCGCAAGGGCGGGGTGGAAAATAAGCAGGCGGGGCTTGTCGTTATTCATAGCTGAAACCTAACTGTTTCGCAAACTCCCAAAGTACGATACCGGCACTGACGGAGACGTTAAGGGAATGTTTTGTGCCGTATTGTGGGATTTCGACGGCGGCATCTGCTGTGTCGACGACGGATTGCGTCACGCCCTTGACTTCATTGCCGAGGACGAGGGCGTATTTCTGATCGGGCGAGAGGCGAAGCTGGTGGAGCGGCCGACTGCCTGCGACTTGCTCGACGGCAAAGATGAGGTAGCCGCGGCGGCGCAAGGCTTCGACGGCCGCCAAGGGGTCTTCAAAGTATTCCCAATCAACGCTATCTTCCGCGCCGAGCGCCGTTTTGTGGATTTCTACCATCGGTGGGCGCCCGGTGATGCCACATAGGCAGACGCCGGAAAGGCGAAAGGCATCGGCGGTGCGAAAGACTGAGCCGACATTGTGCAGGCTGCGCACATTATCCAAGACGACGACGAGCGGAAGTTTGGGGGCTTCCTTGAAAGCTGCGACGTCGAGGCGATTCATTTCTTCTACGGTCAGTTTGTGCATAGCAATGGAATACTAAAAATAGGAAGAAGGCGGCGAGAATGGGTGAAAAGTAGGGCGCTGTCGCAGCCTTGCAGCCGCCGGCAGCGCCTCAAAGAAGTCTTTATAGGTCGTCGATCAAAGCACTTGACTTCGCGTAGGCCGTAGAGCGCGCCTCAAAGAAGTCGGTCTTGATCATATTGGCGTTGGAATATTGAGATACCCAAGACATAGAAGGCGGTTCTTTGTCGTAACCGGCATAGAGCGGCTCGAAACCGAGTGAGGTGGTCCGCAAATTGCCCAAGTATTTGATATAATCGCGAATCATTTCAGAGGTTAAGCCTTCGATCTTATCGCCCAAAACGTATTCGCCCCATTTTATTTCTTCTTCTACGCCCTGCGCAATCATTTGGCGGTATACGTCGACCTTATCGGGCGTGAACATTTCGGGCGCTTCTTTTTTCAGTTCGAGCAAGATGCTGCGGAAGAGCCAGAGGTGCGTGTTCTCGTCGCGATTGATGTAGCGAATCTCTTGGGCCGAGCCGGGCATCTTCCCGTTGCGGCCGAGATTGTAGAAGAACATAAAGCCCGAATAGAAGTAGATGCCTTCGAGAATATAGTTGGCCA
>ERZ773066.562-NODE-562-length-20444-cov-49.505223_pt1 | contig 20444 bp, 16 predicted proteins | sample MGYA00580573_ERZ773066 | MGnify/ENA primary metagenome ERZ773066 (study PRJEB29015, sample SAMEA2738128) | human oral metagenome | biome: human oral; feature: human-associated habitat; material: saliva | place: China | collected 2203 ... | reverse complement strand
GCCTGGGCTAGCAGCCGGTCTTGGGCTCGCTGCACCAGGACAGACTCACTCCCCCGCAGTAACACTACGGGGGCTAAATCCACCCGATCCCAGGTAGTGCTACCTAGCGCGTTGGCTGAGCGTGAACGCGTGGTGGCACTAGAGCGTGAACGTGGGGCTGAGCGTGAGGCGGCCATGATCCAAGGTTGCCACTAACGTCGCATACGAACCAACAGCAGCCAGATGCCCGCGTTTAAAGCCGCCAGGGAGCAAACACCACTGGCTTTGCCCGGCCAGTTCACTTGGGCGCCGGGCAGGTGCGCAAAAAAGTGGGCAATACACTCCAGCCAGGCACACCCCCACAGCGCAGGTAGCACCAGCAGCTGCGCCAAGGATGGCAGCGCCGTGGCCAGGGCAGTGGATGCCAATCCGGTGTAGGTCACCACCGCCACCACGGGAGCCGCCAACATATTAGCCACCACGCCCCATATGCTGATATGCGGGTTTAAAGCGATCAGCAGCGGAGCGCAGGCAAGCTGCGCAGCCAGGGGAATTGCGGCCAGCTGCGCAAAAAAGGCTGGCATTAGCCGCCCTAGTTGACGCTCTAGGCCTGGCGCCAGCATGATCAGGCCGCCGGTGGCCGCAATGGATAGGGCAAATCCCCAGTCGCAGGCCTGCCAGGGGTCAATTAGCAGCAGCACGATGGCGCCGGCGGCCCAAGCTGGTAGGGCTGAGGCTTGCCGGCCCGCGCTTAACCCCACTAGCTGCACTGAGCCCATGGCGGCTGCGCGTAGCACTGAGCCGCTAGGTTGAACCAGTAAAACTAGTCCCACCAGGGTAAATAACCCGATCAGGGTTTTTATACGCACTGGTAGTGGCCCGCATAGGGTGAGCGTAGCCGCTAAAACTAGCGCCACGTGCTCGCCTGAAACCGCAGTTAGGTGAGTGAGGTTAGAGGCGCGCATGTTTTTGGTGGTGGCGGCTTCCAGGCCAGTGTCGTCACCGAGCACCACACCAATAACCAGCTCTGGCGCATCAGCGCCCAGGGGCAGTTGACCCGGCTCAAGCACATCACTCCCCCAGCGTGCCAAGGCTCCTGGCACCGCAGGTGGATGGGCGTGATTAGCGTTGCGCGCAGCCCCAGCTAGTTGCCGCCGAGCCGCGTTTACCAGCCGATATATACCGCCTGGTGGTTTTAAAGTGTGGGGCAGGCGGTTGTGGCTAGCGATAGCCAAGGCTCGCCCACCTGCTTTTGCCCCGCGCAAGTTGGCTTGAAAACTCACCATTTCCCCTGGTTTAACCCCCGACCAGGCCGAAGAGGCAAACAGGGTGATTAGCGCCCGGCTAGGACGCGCGTTTACGCGCATAACTTTGAGGGTCACCAGGTAGCGCCCCGGGCGCGTAAGCGGTTTGGGGACGCTACGCACCTGCGCGGTTAGGTTCACCGCCCCGGCGCCGGCTGCCTTAGCGGCGTTGGTTGTCGTCTCAGCAGCGCCTACCGCCCCGGTGACTGCCTCATTGCCACTAACTCTTTGGCTTTGCGACGACGACGGCGCCCTGGTCTGCTTTTGGCCCTGGCTTTGGCTAGGGCTCTGAGCTGCATCAATGTAATCGAGTATGGGGTCACGTGAGCGGTTATAAACCTGGGCTGCGCCACTTAGACTCAGCGCGCATACGCTTAGCAGGCAGGCGCCAACACTAAACCAGAGGTGGCTATGGGTTTGCCCGGCGCCGGCTCGCTTGTCTAAGCGGTGGGTGGGCTGGCGCGGGCGACGGCTTATACACACCAGCCCAGCTAGGGCGCAGATAACGGCTAGCAGCAGCCAAAATTTCCAGGCTTGTTTTGAGCGCGCATCTACTTGTACTAACGCCCAGGCGCAGCCCCAACACAGTGCCATGGCCGGGCATAAGCGCAGGTCCCAGGGTTGGGGTGCTTTAGGTTGGCGTAGTAATTGCAGTTCGCGTTCGCGTTCACTGATATGCGCCTTGCTGGCGTGCACTTTAGACTTGCTAGCGTGCATTTTAGGCACAGAACTACCATCTGCTTTAGTCGCAGCAGTCGTTTTAAACGCGGGCATGGCTTTTGATCTGGGCTAGCTTAGCTGCACCAATACCGGGCACTTTAGTTAGATCATCTACGCTGGTAAAAGGCCCATTGGCGGTGCGATAGTCAATAATTTTTTGGGCGATGGCCGGGCCTACCCCGGGTAGTTGGGTTAGCTGCGTGGCGTTGGCGGTGTTGATGTTTACAAGGCCTTGCCCTTCAGGGTCACTGCCAGCGACACCGCCCTCTGCGCTGGTGCAAGCCTGCCCCTCACAGCCTTGGCCACTTGAAGCAGCCAGTGGCGGGGCACTTTCACCTTGGGAGAGCACATAGAGTTTTTGGCCATCATGGAGTTTGGCGGCGCGGTTGATGCGGTGAGCATCTGCCTGCGGGCTTAAACCTCCAGCTGCCGCCAGGGCTGCTTGCACTCGCGAGTCAGGTGGAAGTTTGTATAGGCCAGGGTGAGCCACGGCGCCGTCGACATCAACCACTATTTGCCCCGAGCTAGCCGTATCTCCTCCACTAGTAGCCCCGCCTGAACTGGTTGGGCTGGTTATCCCGCCCCCTGGCCCGGGAGCGGGAATTGTGGCAGAGGCCTGGGCCGACGCCGCCGCTGCAATCCTGGCTGCCCCTTTTAAACTCTGGCTATGGCTGGTGGCGGCTTTTGTACCAGTTTGGGCCTGGCCTGGCGCGGGGCCGGTTATAAACAACTGCCAAGCGGCAATCAGCAAACCTACCGCTATCAGCGTCATTCCGCCCCAAAGCGCAGCTTTTGCACCCATGGCTACCCGGTAGGGGCGTTCAACTCGCTCATGATCGCCGCTGTAGGCCACGCGGATGAAATCTTGCATGGCCCGTTTTTGTCTAGTGCCCATAGGCCCACTATGAACCTGACTTGCAAGCGTCAGCTACCGGGGTGTGGATAGGCCCGTTTGGGCGAAAAATTTATCCCCCTGTGCAAAAGTGGTTATTCACGAAAGTGGTTATTCACGACGGCGCCACCAACTGCCGCAGGTAACGCCCCGCCCCCTTAACGCACAGCCCCCTAGCGGCTACGGCGGTTTAACACGCGCGGCGGTTTAATGCTTGCGGCAGCATCGCCCCAGGCACGCTGCGGCGGGCACCCTAAAGTACCCGCCGTCAACGTTACGCAGCAGCTCAAAGTCCACCGGTTGGGAAATCAGGAAAACCGGCCAGCCTCAGTTGCCAAAAGTCAGCGAAAAACTAGCGCACGTAGTCAACGCTGGTGTGCAGGCTCCTACTCTGACCCGGCTCCAGCTCCAGCAGCTGCGGGATCCGGTTGAAAGCGTTGGTCATAGCCGAGCATGGCTCCAAAGCAAGACTTTGACGCTTACGCGTGGGCAAAGTGTCACCGGTGTAGGCATGCACAACCGAGTGGGGCACGGGCGTGTCTTGAGTGAGCACCAGGTGAGCCTGCGAGCCAACCACATAGCTGCGAATCAACCCGTCTTTATCAGCCCAAAGATCAGTCCAGGCAGTGTCTACTTCCCAGTCTTTAAGCTCCACAATGATGCGCCCGCACTGGCTTTGGGCATAGTCAGGCTCTTTAAAAGCCTGGGCGCCCTCAAGCGGAATCAGCATGTCGTCGCTGACTACCTCAGTTTTGGCCGGTAATTCCATGTAAAGCGAGTCTAGGCCCTGGTCGGTAAGAGCATTGGCGTGGAAGTAGGGGTGCCAGCCCAGCCCCACTGGCACAGCAACATCAGCCAGGTTGCGGGCGGTTATCTCCAATTCGAGGCGGTAACCCTGCCCGGGAGTGTTTTCGCTAATCCGGTAGGTGACGCTCACGTCAACCGGCCAGGGGTAGCCCTCCACTCCCCCGGTGACGGTGTGCAAGGTTAGGCTGGCTGGGTCCTGGCCATCATCGATGCGCTCAAAATCGGTGTTTAGCATCAGGCCGTGATTAGCTTCGCGGCTGCCATCAGGGGCGGGGCCAAGGTCATATTCCTGCCCCATCCAGGTGTAGCGGGCATTTTGGATGCGGTTTGACCAGGGGGCCATGACGGCGCAGCGGCAGCCTGCACCGCTTTCTAGATCGGCTTGGTCGCTGTAGCCGTCAATTACCGGCACGCCTGCGCAGTTCCAGTCCAAAACTACCGCGCCTCGGGCGGCAATCAGGGCGCTAGCCTCGCCGGCGTTAAGGCGCCAGGTGGTGGTAGTGAAAAGGCTGGAATCTAGGGGCGCTTGGGCGGGGCGGCTGAAAGCTGCTGAAGTTTTGGTACCGGCGACGTCGCCAATGCAGCTAGTTTTGCAGCTAGACTCAGGCGCGTTCTGGGCTGATGATTCTGAGATGGAGTCTGAACTCACTTCTTTGTGCATGGCATCACTTTAGCGCTTTTATGGTTCGCGATAAAAGTCTTTGACGCCGCCGCTTACGGACCTTTGCTTGCATCAGGACCCGTCCTGTGCGATGCCTCTGCCCACCCTTTAGGCACAACAAAGCCCCGACCGTCGCGGTGACGATCAGGGCTTTAGCTCTCTTAGGGAGTTAGTACCCGCATCTAAGGCGGCTAGTGCTTTCTCCCTAGGGAGCACCTAATCAGGTTTGCTATCAGGCCTGCTCTTCGGCGGAGACGCGCAGCATCCAAGCGTGCTTCTCCAGGCCGGTGGCAATGCCGATCAGCATGTCGTTGCTCAGGTGGTCGTACTCGTCAACCTCGTCCAGGGTGGCCTTGATGCGGTTGGCAACGCCTTCCAGGCGCTCCTGGATCATGACGGTGGCCTTGTCGGTGGGCAGCACGCCGCCGTCGATGGGCTCAACCTGGGAGTCGGCAGCTACGGTGGCAGCGCGACCGTCCGGGATGGCCTGGATGGCAGTCATACGCTCGGCAACGTCGTCGGCGGCTAGGCGAACCTCGTCAACGATCTCGTCTAGGTGCAGGTGTAGGGAGCGGAAGCCGGAACCGGCAATGTTCCAGTGGGCCTGCTTGGCCTGCAGGCTTAGGTCGGTCAGGTCAACGAGAGCCTGCTGTAGGGCCTTAACTACTACGGGGTTGGGCTGAGTCATCTTCATTCTCCTCTTCTTAAAAAGTTGAGGTGGGCGCGGCTAGCTAGCTGCGGGCCATCGCCTCACGAAAGCGTTAACTCAATCTAAGCCCATTTAATTCCCACTGTGAAGGGCTCGTGCTGCTTTACTCACCTGGGACTAAGGTCCATCTGAGGTTGTTAAGCCTTACTTGACCCGCAGTTTTCCAATAACGACGCCGCTTTACGTCCCCTGACAGACTTACTCCAGCCCCTGCACTGAATAGCCTTACCTTTTACGCCAGTTTTTTCGGACGACGCCGCCGCTCGCCATGCTTGCACCCAGCCACCCAGCCGCGAGCGCCGTCGGGACTAAGTCCCCAGCCCACAGACGCCATGAATAGCCCACACGTGTCGCACCCAGCCCCACAGAGTTCGCCAAAACCAGATGAACATCCTAGAGCGCTGCCTCCACAACCTCGCAAGCGCAACCTGAGCTAAGTGCATTTCACAAACCAGAGGGAGCGGATGCTCTCACCAGCATGATTTGAGCAAAGTTCAAAAACCTGTACCACGCTATAGTATCCGTAGCGTATAGTTAAAATATTCTCTGAAACAGAAATGAGAGCACCATGGAACCGACGTTTAAAATCTCTGTCGCAGGCCAGATCGACAAGATAAGCCCAGAAACGATGGCCGAAGCATTTAGCGCATTCGTCGCTCTCCTAGCTACTCCTAATAGCGGCATTAATTGGCGGATGACACAACTATCTCTCGATTCTCTCACTATGGCCGCAACCCCAATCAGATCTGCTAATGATGTAAATCAGGCAGAGATAAATGAAAAGTTCAAAGAACTTACCTACGGTTTGAAGTGTAACGAAGAGGGCAACAAAGCACTTTTACCAAGAGAACTTAGCGACCCTTTCGAAAGAATAGGAAATTTAACCACTGCACCAGGGGTGGAAAGTATTACAGCCACAGTTGACGGGCAGACATTTGCCTTCACCCCTCCACCTAAAGATACTTTCCAATCATTTCCAGAAACTTCAATTGGATCTGTAACAGGAAAGATTGATCGCATAAACACGCGTGAGGGATACGAATTCGGCCTTATTGACGAGGCTGAAAGGCGCCCCGTAAAAGTGCGTTTCAAAGAATTCAAATTAGAAAATATTAAAAGTTTGATGGGTAAACGGGTACGCGTTCGCGGAGAACTAACCCGTAACCAGCAGGGACACAAAGAATCGCTGCAGATGTGGCGCATTGAAGAGATAGAAGATCACGATGATCTACCCACGTTCGATGATCTGGCGCTCGATGATCTGGTGCGGATCTTTCAGACTCCTCGCAAGGCAATGAGCGCTGAGGAAATTGTCCAGGAGATGCGCCGTGACTAGCAGCAAATCAACTAAGTCAGCGTTTCTGTAACCCCGCACTCATTCAGCGGATGGGGCAACAGCACCACTCATGGCATGAACTACACTTATGCCATTAAATATCTGCAGAAAAGGAAGTACCGATGCCTGCAAGCGCCGACAACCCCACTCCTTATCGTTACAACGCAGCTCTGGCCGAGTCCATTGAGCTAGATTGGCAGCGTTACTGGGATGAAAATGGCACCTTCTATGCTGACAACCCGGTAGGGCCGCTAGCCGGAGAGCGCTCTCAGCGTGAGAAGTTCTTCCTTCTGGATATGTTCCCCTACCCCTCGGGTAAGGGCCTGCACGTGGGTCACCCCCTGGGTTACCTGGCCACTGACGTGGTTGCCCGCTTCAACCGCATGCAGGGCAAGAACGTGCTTTACACCATGGGTTATGACGCTTTTGGTTTGCCCGCCGAGCAGTACGCTGTGCAGACCGGCCAGCACCCGCGCATTTCCACTGAGGCCAACATTGCCAACATGCGTCGCCAGCTGCACCGCATGGGTATGAGCCACGACCCGCGCCGCTCTATTGCCACCATTGACGTTGACTATGTGCGCTGGACCCAGTGGATTTTCTTGCAGGTATTCAACTCCTGGTTTGACCCGCAGGCGCCGCGCCGTGACGGTCGCGGCCTGGGTGCGGCCCGCCCGGTCAGCGAGCTGCGTCAGAAGCTGGCTAACGGCGAGGTTGAGCTGCCTAAGGACATTGCTGACTCGCGCAGCTGGGATGAGCTCAGCGCGCTGGAGCAGAGCCGCGTGGTTGACTCTTTCCGCCTGGCCTATGTGGCTGAGGTACCGGTTAACTGGTGTCCGGGCCTGGGCACGGTGCTGGCCAATGAGGAGGTCACCTCTGAAGGTCGCTCTGAGCGCGGTAACTTCCCGGTTTTCAAGCGCAACCTGCGCCAGTGGATGATGCGCATCACCGCTTATGGTGAGCGTCTGGCTGATGACCTGGACACTGTGGACTGGCCTGACAAGGTGCGTTCTATGCAGCGCAACTGGATTGGTCGCTCTGAGGGCGCCCAGGTTGATTTTGCGGTTAGCGGCCAGGGTGTGGATGGCGGTCAGATCACCGTGTTCACTACCCGCCCTGACACTCTCTTTGGCGCTACCTTCACGGTTGTGGCCCCTGAGCACCCGCTTTTGGGTGGCACTTACCCTGCTGCCCCCGACGACGCCGCCGCACTTAAGGTCCCCTCGGCTTGGCCTGAGGGCACTCGTGAGGAGTGGAAGGGTGGCTACGCCACCCCGGTTGAGGCTGTAGCCGCCTACCGCGCCCAGGCTGCGCGCACTTCTGACACTGACCGTACCGATGCAGACCGTGAGAAGACTGGTGTGTTTACTGGCCTGTGGGCCACCAACCCGGTTAACGGCAAGCAGCTGCCGCTGTTCATTGCCGACTATGTGCTGATGGGTTACGGTACCGGCGCAATTATGGCCGTGCCCGCACACGACCAGCGTGACTGGGAGTTTGCTCGCGCATTCAACCTGGACATTGTCCAGACCATTGGCCCGGCTGAGAACCCGCGCGGCATTGACCTGGACGAAAAGGCTTACGTGGGCGACGGCGTCGCAGTTGACTCAGCTAACGCTGAGGTGAGCCTGGACGGCCTGGGCAAAGACGCAGCTAAGGCCAAGATGACCGCCTGGCTGGAGGAAAAGGGTTACGGACGCGGCGCTATCACCTACCGTCTGCGTGACTGGCTGTTCTCGCGCCAACGCTACTGGGGTGAGCCCTTCCCGATCGTGTGGGATGAGGAAGGTGGCGTACACGCCCTGCCTGAGTCAATGCTGCCGGTTGAACTGCCTGAAGTTGCCAACTACTCCCCCACCACCTATGACCCTGAGGACGCTTCCTCCTCACCTGAGCCGCCGCTGGGGCGCGCTCGCGAATGGGTTGAGGTTGAGCTTGACCTGGGTGACGGCCCACGCGTCTACTACCGTGAAACCAACACCATGCCCCAGTGGGCTGGTTCTTGCTGGTACGAGATGCGTTACGTTGACCCGGACAACTCTCAGGCTCTAATTGACCCGGCTAACGAGGCTTACTGGATGGGTCCGCGCCCCGAGGTTGGTAACACTTCGGGTGGTACCGACCTCTACATTGGCGGCGTCGAGCACGCGGTGCTGCACCTGCTGTACTCGCGTTTTTGGCACAAGGTGCTGTTTGACCTGGGCTTTGTCTCTTCCTCTGAGCCTTACCACAAGCTGTTCAACCAGGGTTATGTGCAGGCCTACGCCTACAAGGACGAGCGCGACCAGTATGTGCCCGCAGATGAGGTTGTGGAGGAAGAAGAAGGTAAATTCACCTGGCAGGGCAAGCCTGTTAAGCGTGAATACGGCAAGATGGGTAAGAGCCTGAAGAACATCGTCACCCCTGACGACATGTATGAGGCTTACGGCGCCGACACCTTCCGTGTTTACGAGATGAGTATGGCTCCCTTGGACATGGACCGCCCTTGGGAAACCCGCGCGGTGGTTGGTTCGCAGCGTTTCTTGCAGCGCTTGTGGCGTAACGCCATTGATGAGGTCACCGGCGAGCTGGTGATCAGCGAAGACGAGCCTGACTTGGCCACCAAGAAGCTGGTTGCGCGCACTATTGATGGGGTAACTGAGGATTACGCCAACATGCGCCTGAACACGGCTATCGCCAAGCTGATTGTGCTCAACAACCACCTGACCTCCATTAAGGCAGTGCCGCGTGAGGCCATCGAAGCCCTGGTTTTGATGGTTTCCCCGGTGGCTCCCCACATTGCTGAGGAGCTGTGGAAGCGCCTGGGTCACGAGAACTCTTTGGCCCGTGAACCCTTCCCCACTGTTTCCGACGCCGCTCTGCTTAAGGCTGACGCGGTCACCTGCGTAATTCAGGTGGCCGGCAAGGTGCGCGACAAGCTTGAGGTTGACCCTGACATTGACCCGGCTGAGCTTGAGCGCCTGGCCCTGCAGGCTCCTGGCGTTAAGCGCACCCTGGGTGACAGCGAAATTCGCAAGGTGATCGTGCGCGCCCCCAAGCTGGTCAGCATTGTCCCAGCCAAGTAAGCAGCTTTGGCTAGCTCAGGCGCTTTGGCCGGCTAACCGCTTTGGCTGGCTAAGCGCTTGAGCTGGGCGGGGCGTGGTTAACGCGCCGCCCACGCAGGCCAGCTAGTAGCTAAACATGGTGGCCCCGGCTAACAGCCGGGGCCACCTGTTTTGGTATTGGCGCCGCTTTGGCTCGGTTTTAGGCGTCGCAGGCAGGGGCGATGTCTTGGCGTTGGCGCCATTCGCTTTCCAAGATGCCCATCAGGATTCGGTCAAAGTAGCGTCCCATGTGGTAAACCACTTCTCGGCGGCAGCCTTCAGTGACAAAACCTACAGATTCATATAGACCAATGGCGTGCTGGTTATAGTCGTAAACTTCCAGCTCAACCTTGTGTGCGTTGTACTCTTCAAAAGCTAGACGCAATGCGATTAGCAAAGCCTCGCGGCCGTAGCCACGGTTTTGGTGGCCAGGGGCGATAGTTATTCCTAACGTAGCGCAGCGCACGGGAGATTTAATTCCATAGATGGAGATAGTGCCTACCACCTGGCCATCTAGGGTTTCAATGGTGCAGGTAAAACCACTGGCGGGATCTTCAATCCGCCACATTTTAAAAAGGTTTTCTAGTTGGTCTGCGTTGAAAGGCATAAACAAATCGTTTTGCCCAACGGTCACCTCGGCGTCGTTATTCCAGGCGCCGTAAATGTCCCAGTCAGAATCTTTAACGGGGCGCAGGCGAACCTTAGCCCCTTCAAGCATGGCTTGGCGCCAGCGGAGCAGGTTCTTGTACATACTCTAAGTGTACAAAGACTGCGACAATAATTTGTCAGACATTTTTCTATAGGGGGATACGTGCAATATGTTTGCCAAGTCGTGGCGGTAACAGTCAAAGACCACGTGGGCATACCTATAAGGATGTATGTAAGGATTGAGGCGTGAGCGTGCCCCAAAATTTATCTGCCACCCCAAGCAGCCCCTCTGAAACACCAAGCCACCAGGTAAAAATCGGCCCCCATACACTAGCCACCCCGGTGGAGTTAGCGCCGATGGCGGGGGTTACTAACGCTTCTTTTAGGCGTCTTTGCCGCGAATTTGCTGAATCGGCCCTGCCTGAGCACCTACGCCCGGCTACCAGCGGCCAGATCCACTACGACGACGGTCTACTGGCCCCGGCGGGCTTGTTTGTTACCGAAATGGTCACCACCCGCGCCCTGGTGGAGCGCAACCCTAAAACTTTGCAGATGGTGCGCACTGACCCCACTGAGCGCCTGCGTTCAATCCAGCTTTACGGGGTTGACCCTAATGTAACTGCCCAGGCGGTAGAAATTTTGGTGCGCGAAAACCTGGCCGACCACATTGATTTGAACTTTGGTTGCCCCGTTCCCAAGGTGACGCGTAAAGGTGGCGGCTCAGCCCTGCCTTGGAAGCGTGACTTGTTTAAAGCCCTAGTTAATGCGGCGGTGCAGGCAGCCAAGGTCGCTAGCGAGAGCCGCGACTTTGAGGTGCCGGTGACCATCAAAATGCGTATCGGCATTGATGATGACCACATCACCTATCTAGATAGCGCCCGGGAGGCTGAGGATGCGGGTGTAAGCGCTATTGCCCTACATGCGCGCACCGCCCAGCAGCACTATTCTGGCAGCGCCCAGTGGGATTACATTGGCACCCTTAAGCAGGCGGTTAGTGTGCCCGTGCTGGGTAATGGGGATATTTGGGTTGGTGACGACGCCGTTAACATGCTGGCTGCTACCGGCGCCGACGGCGTCGTGGTGGGCCGGGGCTGTCAGGGGCGCCCCTGGCTGTTTGCTGACCTAGTACATGCTTTGCACGGCAGCAGTGAACGCACCCACCCTGATTTGGCGGCGGTGCTTGAGGTGATCCGCCGCCACGCGGATCTGCTTAGCGACGAGATTGGCCCAGACCGCGCCATTCGGGACCTGCGTAAACACATTGGCTGGTATTTGAAGGGTTACAGCGTGGGCGGCGAGGCCCGTAACGCCCTGATGCGGGTGATCACCCGTGAAGAATTAGAGCAGCGCCTGTCCGCCCTGGATGCTTCAGCCCCTTACCCCGGCGACGCCGCTGAGCGCCCCCGGGGTCGGGCTGGTCACGCTAAACGCCCCCATCTGCCTGATGGCTGGCTGGACTCGCCTTACTTAACTGAAGCCCAAGCCCACCAGCTGCATCTGGCAGAAAGCGACGTTTCTGGCGGCTAAGCGCCAGCCGCGTCGACGCCGTCGGCACCCCTATTGCTAGCGCCACCATTGTCAGCGCGGTGAGCGCCCCGAGGAGAGTAGGCGTTTTCAGTGCCAGCGCCAGAGCTTTCGGATGGCGCGCCGGCGCCGCTAGCGCCGCCATTGTCAGCGCGGTGAGCGCCCCGATGGGAGCTGCCGTCGGCAATGCCAGCTTTGTCGGCGGTGCGCACGCTCAAGAACGCCGCGATGAGCGTCGTCGACGGGATAGCCAGCACCAAACCAATAGAGGAAACCAGCGTACGCACTACCTCCTCAGCTATTTCCCCACTCAAAATGGTAGCCCAAACTGAGCGGTCAATCAGGGCCGCCACCATAATCAGCGGCAGGGCGCTACCGGCGTAGGCGAAAGCCAGGGTATAGACGGTGGAGGCAATATGATCGCGACCAATACGCATCGCCACCCGCGCTAGTTTCCAGGTGCCCATAGTGGGGTTGGCGCCATGCAGCTCCCACACCGCTGAGGCCTGGGTGATAGTTACGTCATTAAGCACACCCAAACCGGCTAGCACCATGCCGCACACCAGCAACGCCGACATGTTAATCCCCGGCACGGAGGTAGTCAGCGCAATGGCATCCTCACTACTGGCCCCATTTAGGTGGGCGTAGATGGCACTTAGCTGAGCTAGGCTCACCGTCACCACCAGCCCGGCAACAGTCCCCAGCAACGCGGTGGTGGTGCGCACACTAACCCCGTGGGCCAGGTAGAGAGCCAAAATCAGCATGGCTAGCGCACAAACACACACCACCACTACCGGGTTGGTGCCCGCCAACAGGGCCGGGATCATTACCCCCACCAGCACCGCCAGCGCCGCAGCTAGGCCCAAAATGGAAAGCACACCCTTACGCCCGGCTACGGCCACCACAACCACCAGGTATACCAGGGCTAGGATCCCCACCGGCTGGGCGCGTTCAAAATCAATGAAAATGAACGGCGTGCCGGCGCTGATAGCAGCCGGAGTGTACATGGCGTTGACCTGATCGCCCACAGAGACAAACTTGCGTGACTCGGTGGGCACGTGGATTGGCACCACCAGGCCCTTGCCCTTGCCTTTGATAACTTTGGCGCACACGGCGTCTTTAAGCAGGCTACTGTCTGCACTGGAAGTGGCCCCGCTAGTGCCCGCGTTGGTCCCGGCACCATCAGTGCCGACGCCGCCCGAGCCGTTAGAGCCAGAGCTACCAGTCCCGGCGCCGTCGGCCCCGCTAGAGCCAGCGGAACCAGTAGTGCCGTAACCACTTTGCATACCCCCAAAAACACCCTGGCAGCCAGTCACATCCAAACTAGTGACCTCCAGGCGCGCCAAAGAAGAGCCCTGAGACAAAAACGCCCGCGAACCCATCTTGGTGTTTGTGCTTGGGTAGATAGCCACCAGGCCAACCAGGGCCACCAACACCAGCGGGACAACAATTGCCGCTAATAGCACACGCACCCGTTTAGCCTGTTGGGGGGCTAGTTCGGGTGCGTGGCCATGCCCGTGAGCATGAGACATTTAGCAGCCTACAAGACGCTCAGCTAGGTAACGCTGCACCTGGTCTAGCGGGATACGCTCTTGAACCATGGTGTCGCGCTCGCGGATGGTGACGGCGCCATCCTCCAGGGAGTCAAAGTCGTAGGTGATGCAGAAGGGGGTACCGATCTCATCCTGGCGACGGTAGCGGCGACCCACCGCACCGGCGGCGTCGTACTCCACGTTCCAGAACTGACGCAGCTGGTCAGCTAGCTCGGAGGCGGGGCCGGTCAGCTCAGGCTTGCGAGACAGCGGCAGCACAGCGGCCTTAACCGGGCTCAGGCGCGGGTCAAGCTTGAGCACCACGCGCTTGTCTACCCCACCCTTGGTGTTGGGGGCCTCATCCTCGGTGTAAGCATCCACCAGGAAGGCCATCAGCGAGCGGGTCAGACCGGCAGAGGGCTCAATTACGTAAGGCACCCAGCGCTCGTTCTTGGTCTGGTCAAAGTAGCTTAGGTCCTTGCCGGAGTGCTCAGCGTGGGTCTTGAGGTCAAAGTCGGTGCGGTTGGCGATACCCTCCAGCTCGCCCCAGTCGCTGCCCTGGAAACCGAAACGGTATTCGATGTCCACGGTGCGCTTGGAGTAGTGGGAGAGCTTCTCCTTGGGGTGCTCGTAGAAACGCAGGTTTTCGGGGTCAATACCCAGCCCCACGTACCAGGCCTTGCGGTAGTCAATCCAGTACTGGTGCCATTCTTCGTCCGTGCCCGGCTCCACGAAGAACTCCAGCTCCATCTGCTCAAATTCGCGGGTGCGGAAGATGAAGTTACCGGGGGTGATTTCGTTGCGGAAAGACTTACCTACCTGGCCAATACCAAACGGCGGCTTCTTACGCGCGGCGCTCATGACGTTGGCGAAGTTAACGAAAATACCCTGCGCGGTTTCAGGACGCAGGTAGTGCAGGCCGGCTTCATCATCTACCGGGCCCAGGAAGGTCTTAAGTAGCCCGGAGAAAGCCTTGGGCTCAGTGAACTGGCCGCGAGTGCCACAGTTGGGGCACACCAGGTCGCTTAGTGGCACCTCATCGGGGTTTTCCACGCCGTGCTTGGCGGCGTAGGCCTCCTGCAGGGTGTCTTCACGCAGACGCTTGTGGCAGGAGGTGCATTCGATTAGCGGGTCGGTGAAGGCCTTGACGTGACCGGAGGCCACCCACACCTCGCGCGGCAGGATCACGGAGGAGTCTAGCCCCACCACGTCGGCGCGGCTGCGCACCATGTACTGCCACCACTGGCGCTTGATGTTTTCTTTCAGCTCCACGCCGAGCGGGCCGTAATCCCAAGCTGAGCGGGTACCGCCGTAGATCTCTCCACAGGGGAATACGAATCCGCGTCGCTTAGCTAGGTTGATTACGTTATCTAGACGCGAGGGGGTTGAAGCCACGAGTTCTCCTTAGTTTCGTTGTCCACGCCTGGCTGGCGGGAACGATGCGCCCGGGCCAACAAACCCGCAGCGCTCCCTCTAGTTTAGTGGCTTTTGCTTATTGCCGACGACGCCGCTCGCGCCTGGGCCTGTGAGCTTGCGCGGCGTCCACATTGGGGACACAAATTGACTAACCCTAAGCTGTTACTGATAATGATTGTCATGAGTATTAATCGCACTGCTTTACGTCGCCTGGCAGCCGCCACCGGAGTTTTGGCGCTGACCTTCTCAGCCGCCGCCTGTGGTTCTTCCACCAACTCTGAGGGTTCTTCCTCCGGCAAGATCAAGGTAGCCACCTCCTTCTACCCGGTTAACTACCTGGTGCAGTCGGTAGGTGGCAGCCACGTTGAGGCCAACTCGGTAACTCCCGCCAACGTAGAGCCGCACGACTTTGAGCTCTCCCCCAAGGACGTCACCAAACTATCTGGCGCCAAGATGGTGGTTTATGTAGCCGGCTTCCAGTCCTCCCTAGATGATGCGGTCAAGCAGGTTTCTGGCCCCACCGTGGTGAACCTGGCCAGCTCGGTGAAGCTGGAAAAGCGCGCCGACCACGACGGTGACGATCATGACCACGAGGCTGCGTCGTCGCCGTCGGCCACTGAGACTGACCACGACGATCACGACCACGCCACCGCCAGCGCCAAGGAAGAAGCCCACGAGCACGACCACGGCAGCACTGACCCGCACTTCTGGCTCGACCCCACCCGCATGGCTGACGCCGCCAAGCAGGTGCACGCGGCGCTAGTAAAGGCTGACCCCTCCCACAAGGCTGACTACGACGCCAACCTCAAAACCACCCTGGCTAAGCTGACCAAACTCGACACCAGCTACAAGCAGGGCCTGAGCCAGTGCACCCGCAAGACTTTCGTCACCAGCCACGCCGCTTTTGGCTATCTGGCTGAGCGCTACGGCCTAACCCAGGTCTCGGTCTCGGGCATTGACCCCGACTCTGAGCCCTCCCCCGCAGACATCGCCAAGGTCAAGCAGGTGGTTAAGCAGACCGGCACCACCACCATCTTCACTGAAGAGCTAGTTTCCCCCAAGACCGCCCAGGCGGTGGCTAAGGAAACCGGCGCTAAGACCTCGGTACTCAGCCCCATCGAGTCCGCCCCCGAAAAGGGCGACTATGAGGGCGCCATGACCACCAACCTGACTAACCTACGTGAGGCTTTGAACTGCAAGTGAGCGCTGCAAATCAGCACGCCCACGCCAACTCCCCCGCTCAACCACCCCTGAAGGTGGATTCCATTGACGTAGTCATGGGTTCCACGCATATTTTGCATCAGGTGTCGCTAACGGTTGAGCGCGGGGAGTCTGTGGCGTTATTGGGCGCTAACGGATGTGGAAAATCAACCCTAATTAAGGCCTGCCTGGGGCTTTACCCTTTGGCGGGTGGCGACGTGCAGCTTTTTGGCACTTCGCTGTCTAAACGCCGCCAAGTGCCCTGGATGAAAGTGGGGTATGTGCCCCAGCGTGTCTCGGCCACAGCGGGCGTGCCCGCCACCGCCCTGGAGGTGGTGCGCTCAGGGCTACTGGGCCCAGGGCGGCCTTTTGCCAGCTGGGGCGGGGGCGCCAAGGCGCAGGCCCTGGAGGCTTTAGCCCAGGTGGGGCTAGCTAAACGCGCCAACGACCATGTGCAGGTGTTTTCTGGCGGCCAAGCTCAGCGCGTGATGATTGCTCGCGCTCTGGTGCGCCGCCCGCAACTGCTGTTTTTGGATGAGCCCCTGGCGGGGGTGGACCGCGCCAGCCGTCAGGGCCTAGCTGACTGCCTGGCCCAGCTGCGCAGCCAGGGCATCACCCTGGTCACAGTGCTGCATGAGATGGGTGAACTAGCTGGTTTGGTCGATCGTACTGTGACTTTGGCCGATGGGCGCGTGGTTGCCAGCCGCTCCTTGGCTGGCAGTCGCCCCCTGGCTGCCCATGAGCCAGAGCGCGAGCCGGGGCGCGAGCCAGAGCCGTACTGTGAGCCAGACTGTGAGCACCTAGACCCGCACTCGGCCGCCCCAGCCTATGTGCACCACCACGCCCCTAACCTGCATCTAAACCAGGCTGATTGAGGAGGCCGACATGATCACTGAAATGCTTGCTTCCCCACTGATGCAGCGGGCCCTGATTGCTGCCGTGCTGGTGGGCCTGGCCGCCCCGGTGGTGGGCACATACCTGGTGCAGCGTGGCCTGGCGCTGATGGGTGACGGTATTGGGCATGTTTCCCTAACCGGCGTGGCCCTGGGCTGGCTGGTGGGCGCCTGGCTGGGAGTTAGCCCCGCCGACGCTTTGGCGGTTCCCGGCGCGATTGTGGCTTCCCTGGCGGGGGCGCTACTAATTGAGCTGATCCGTCAGGCTGGCCATACACGCGGGGATGTGGCACTGGCGATCTTGTTCTATGGCGGCATTGCCGGGGGCGTGATCCTGATTAAGTTTGCTGGCGGCACCACCACTAATTTGAACAGCTACCTGTTTGGTTCTATCGCCACGGTTTCTGAAAACGATGTGCGCACCACTGCCGTGTTGGCGCTGCTGATTTTGGCGGTGGGTATTGGCCTGCGCGGCCCTCTGTTTGCGCTATGCCACGATGAGGAGTTTGCGCGCGCCTGCGGTTTGCCGGTGGGTGTGCTCAACATTTTGGTGGCCGTGGTTTCTGCCTTGACAGTGTCTGTTTCTATGCGGGTGGTGGGCGTACTGCTGGTGAGCGCGGTGATGATTGTGCCCGTGGCGATTGCCCAGCTGGTTTCGCATTCTTTTGGGCGCACCATGAATCTGGCCATGGTTTTGGGTGTGTGTGCCTGCCTGGCTGGCTTGTTTATCACCTATGCGGTGGCGGTCTCGCCCGGCGCCATGATTGTGTGCCTGCTGGTGGCCACCTACGCGTTGACGGCTGTGTTGACGTGGGGTGCTAAGCGAGTTTTTAAACGCAAGGATTTGGAGGATGAGCGTCTAGTGGATGGGCGTTTACCTGAGGTGGAGGCTAGCCGTGGCTGAGGTTAAGCGCCGCTCTACTTGGCAGCGCAGCGCGATTGTGGATTTGTTGGAGCGCAGCCAGGTGTTTCTTTCTGCCCAGCAAATTCACGCCGAGCTGGATGAGGAGGGCACTAAGGTTGGTTTGGCTACGGTCTACCGCAATTTGCAGTCTTTGGCTGAGGAGGATTTGGTAGATACGGTCCGTTCCGACGACGGCGAAGCCCTGTATCGTCTGTGCACTAACGAGGGCCACCATCACCACTTGGTGTGCCGCAGCTGCGGCAAGGCGGTAGAGATTGCCGGCTCCTTGTTTGAAAACTGGGTGCATGACATTGCCTCAGCCAATGGTTTTACCAAGGTAGAGCACGTGGCCGAATTCTTCGGCCTGTGCAATGACTGCTCCCAAAAGCAGGCCAAAAATCAGGCCAACAGCTAAGCCCAAGTAGGCGCCGGGGCCACCCACTTAATTAAGGCATGTCAACAGCCCTGGGGCGCCCCGCTGACGCGAGGCGTCCCCACTCAACTAGCCAACAAACAAAGCTCCATCAACAATCTCGTCGCATCCCCACGATTCACGCGTGGCCCTCTGTATCCCGGCTGACATTAATCGTGATCTCCTTCGTCCGCCGCAGGTGTGGCAATGTAATACGCGGATCGAAGGGCGACGACCAGGTGAAGCTCTCATAAACGTCCAGCCCGCGACCAAGATCGATCACCCAGCCGGTATCGGTCACGATGCTGCGGTCGTGGAAGTAATCAACGATGCTCCAATCGATGACGATCCCGAACTGTCCCCACGACTGCTGTAGCTGTTCGAACGTCGCTTCCTGCTTCGCGCGATACTCATCCTCATCGCTCGCGCAGGTCTCGATAACAACGCGCGGCAGCCTAGCGGCGTCAGCATGCTGGATCAGCAGTAGCAAAATCTCGTGCACGTTCCGGATTTGGTGAGGCTTCCGTAAGTACGGATCGCGGATTTGAATCTCAGCCGCATCGAACAGGTACGGAAGCAGGATGCCCGGCATGGAATGACCCCTGCTCGGCTCGATCTTGTAGCGTATGGGGATGGCGCGCGATTTCAACAGGGCTCGACGGTCAAAGACGGGCGAGGCCGGCCTGCTGTCTCCGCGTGCATTGACAACGCTGTCCGACTTCGGAACACCGTCGGAAAGCTCTTCGCCACCCCGTTGACCGCTCCCCTGCTCATCAGCATCGCTGTGCGACGTGAAGTACTGCGGGTAATCCAGCTCCTCCTGGGTGGGCACCGTGCACGCACGCGCAGCGTCATAGCGATCCTGGTCCACGCGCCCGAGCATGTACGTGAAGTGAGAGCCGGACGCAGCCATCGTGTCGTCGAGTCGGATGATCTGATCCTTGACGCGCTTGCGCCCCTCGATCGCGAATCGAAGCAGTTCCTCAAGCTCTTCAGGCGCACCGTCACGCGCCGGGAAGATGAGTTTCGCCAATCCTGAGAACGTCTTTCGCACGGCGTCCTGATCGCGTTTCGACATGGCAGGATCCAGCGTCGCCAACGTATCCAGGTCACCCGAATAATCGAGGGTGCGCAGGTGCCGTAGCGCCTCCGCCAGGTAGTCGACGATGAGCCCGTATCCGCGCGAGAAGGACTTGTTCGCAAGGTAGTTCTTAAGCGTGTCAACCAGGCTGCGCTCCACGCGCTTGCGTCCCGCGAATTCGTCGAAAGCGACGACGTCCCAGTATCCGACCAGGCCGATGCGCCGGGTCGCGTTGTTAACGAAGAGCCACGTCATGAGGGCGTCGAAGGTGTGTTCACCTTCGTATCCCCAGATGGCGTGAGCGCCTTCCCAGAAGTACGCGTCAAGACCCCATTTAAGGGCCTTGAGGGGATCATTGCCATCCACGGAGGAGGCCGTGGCGAGCTTAGCGAAGAGGACGGAGAAGGAACGCTGCTGGGTTTTGAGCAGGACGGCGCTCATTGCGGCGAGGAAGGTCTTGCGGTCAGATCGTTTGTCGGCGTCAGCGATGCCAGCGAGGTGCTTCTTGAGGTCGGCAACACGCGCGCTGGATTTGAAGAAGGGCGCGTACTCGTCGATGACGACCGCGAGGGCGGGATCAACGCCGAGTTAGCGCACGAGGAGGGTCGAGGCGTCTGCCGTGAAGGTCGGGTATCCGCATCGCACGTCGGCGAGGAGGTCTTCTTCGAGGGACGGCAGTTCGCCGGCGCGGTAGAGCACGTAGCGAGACTTGGTGTCTTCTGCAAAGATGCGGAGTTTGGTCTCGAAGAGGTTGGCGTTGATGGTGATCAGGGTGGCGCGGTCGAGCAGTTCTTGGACGGCGTCAAGGTCGTCCGCATATTCGCTGTTGCGATCCAACCACGTGACGATGCGCCCCTGCTCGAGCAAGGCGTTCAGTTCCTCTGCCAGCCGAGAGGCATCGATTCCGCTCATTGTGTGCCTCCTCCGAGTCGGTCATGCAGGTCCGTCAGGCGCTCCAGTGCACGCCTGAGGCTATCGCTTTCGACGGCGGCACGCTCGATGCTCCAATGGCGCGTCATGAGGCGCTGTAGGTGTAGCGCGTAAGCGGGACCAAAATCCAGCTCGCGTCCTTTTTCTTCGACAGCATCCTTAAGCTTCGCGTCCTTCATCATGCGGAGCAGGTAGGGCTTGTGGTGGGAGGCGGGCGGCTTTACACTCGCCATCGATCTGCCACAGAACTCTGCGACGCCCTGCCGATCCGCCAGGATCCACGACTCGATGCACTGGTCGACGATCCGAATGAGCAGATCCGGTGACTCACCCGGAGTGTGTTCGACGAGTTCCGCACGAAGTGTCACGGGGCATCCCTCACCGTCCTGATCGAGGTCACGAAAGATGACGTA
>ERZ773066.561-NODE-561-length-20445-cov-5.219912_pt1 | contig 20445 bp, 21 predicted proteins | sample MGYA00580573_ERZ773066 | MGnify/ENA primary metagenome ERZ773066 (study PRJEB29015, sample SAMEA2738128) | human oral metagenome | biome: human oral; feature: human-associated habitat; material: saliva | place: China | collected 2203 ... | reverse complement strand
GCACAAACACTACAGGCATCACAGCCTGTGCTAGCATGGACTTTCCTCATGAGAGCATCCTCTCACGCGATTATCCAAAAATTGCACGATCTAAAGGATTAATAATCGCGATCTACGATCTGTTTCCCAAAAACTTCTTTTTCCAAACGATTGAGTCGTTTGAGAATATCAAAGTTCGTAGCTGTTGTCACTTGTGGGAATTCTTGCGTAGCTGTACTAGCAATCGGAGATGTTTGTGGTGTTTCTTCTGCTTTTTGGGCAAGTTCTTCACGAAGGCGAGCGTTTTCTTCACGCAATTCCTTCACCAAAGCAGCATAGGTTTCATAGTCTTTTATAACATCATCCAAAAATTCATTTACTTCATCTTTGTTATAACCACGAACTTCTCGTTTGAAATCTTGATCAAAAATATCTTTCGCAGTAAAAATAATACTTGCCATTAGTCTCTCCAATCTAGTTCATCATCACAATTATATAAAAAAATGGTAAGAAAAATCAAGGTATAACACTTAGTTTTCGTAAAAATTTTCGGCAAGTTCATTTAAATCATCAAAACTTAATTGTTTGACATAAAATGGTTCTTTTTCTACCATCATTTTGTAAAGATATTTTAAATTGGTTTCATTTTCTGGATCATAAAAAACATAAGCTCCATCCGCGTTATCTATCAAAAACTGATTGTATTCTTTTAGTTGACCCGGATTGCTATAGTGAGGATAGGCATATTTCACGAAATCCACCTGTTTGAAGCGTGCTAATAATTCCTGATTGCTTTCATTCCAATTTTCGCCAACATTCTCAAATAGGAAGATCGTCGCCATTTGAAAATCGTAATCTTTTTTTAATGCAAAGGCGACCTCTAATACCCAAGCCTCAAATCCCAAATTACCAGAAAAGACTAGCCATTTCACTCCTTCTTCAAATAAACGACGAAGATCTCTTTCAATGGCTTTTTTGATAATGGTCAGTCGAGGGTCTTTATTGGAAAAGACTCCCACATCAAAACTCTTATAACCTGCAACAAGTATGGTATTCATTTTTTCCTCATTATTCTAATTTATGATATAATAGAGTGATGTAATTGTACCAATAAGGAGAACTATGGTCAACTATCCACATAAAGTAGCCCAAAAAACCTTGGTCTCTACACAAAGGAAACATCCAGTCGACTTTGCGAATCGTGGGATGACATTTGAAAAAATGATCAATGAAAGCAATCAATACTATCTTTCTCGAGGTCTGGCAGTCATCCATAAAAAACCAACACCGATTCAAATCGTGAAAGTGGATTATCCACGTCGCAGTCGGGCAAAGATTGTTGAAGCCTATTTCAGGCAAGCCTCAACGACGGACTATTCTGGAGTATACAAGGGACGCTATATCGATTTTGAAGCTAAGGAAACACAGCAAAAGCAGTCTATGCCGATGAAAAATTTTCATCAACATCAGATCGATCATATGGAGGCGGTTGTCCATCAAGGCGGTATCTGTTTCGTTCTCTTGCATTTTGCAAAGTTAAGCGAAACCTACTTACTTCCTGCTCCTGCATTAATTCACTATTACAACATCGATCATGGTAGTAAATCTATGCCTCTCTCCTATATTCAGGAGCACGGTTTTCTAGTAGATAAGAATCGACTTCCGAGTGTTCCTTATCTTGAAATTATCGAACAGAAACTTCTAGGCGGTATTTAAATGAACAAACAAACAGTCATTCAGTGGTTGAAATATGTTGCCATCGCAGCCATTTCATTTTTCTTACTTTTATTTGTCCTTTGTGGACTGATATTTGGCTACTATGCCATGAAAGCGCCAACCTTATCTGAAAGGGATTTGGTTGCAACAACATCTAGTAAGATCTATGACAACCAAAATAACTTGATCGCAGATTTGGGGTCTGAGAAACGAATCAACGCCTCAGCAAATGAAATCCCTACTGATTTGGTCAATGCTATCGTGGCGATTGAAGACCACCGTTTCTTCAATCACCGTGGGGTCGACATCATTCGGATCGGCGGTTCCTTCCTTCACAACTTACGAGGAGGAAGTCAAGGTGGGTCAACCTTGACGCAACAATTGATCAAGTTAACCTATTTCTCCACTTCGGCCTCCGACCGTACCCTCTCTCGTAAGATCCAAGAAGCTTGGTTAGCAACTCAACTGGAAAAGAAAGCGACCAAACAAGAAATCTTGACCTATTACGTCAATAAAGTATTTATGGCGAATGGGAATTACGGAATGCAGACAGCCGCGAAAAGTTATTACGGAAAAGATCTAAAAGATCTTTCGCTCCCTCAATTGGCACTCCTTGCGGGGATGCCCCAAGCACCAAACCAATACGATCCATACTCCCATCCTGAAGCAGCGCAACACCGCCGAAACTTAGTATTAAAAGAAATGCTCGATATGAAGACCATTTCTAACAAACAATACGAAGCAGCGGTCAATACGCCTGTTACAGATGGTCTTCAAAGTCTTAGTTCTTCAAGTAGTTATCCACCATATATGGATAATTACCTGAAAGAAGTGATTAAGCAGATTGAAGAAGAGACCGGCTACAATTTGTTGACAACTGGGATGGATGTTTATACAAACGTTGACACCGAAGCGCAAAAGAAATTGTGGGACATCTACAATACAGATGAATATGTCAACTATCCTGATGATGAATTGCAAGTAGCTTCTACAGTTATCGATGTCAATACTGGGAAAGTCATTGCACAATTAGGATCTCGTCACCAATCTAGCAATGTTTCCTTTGGTACTAACCAAGCGGTTGAGACCAACCGTGACTGGGGCTCTACAATGAAGCCAATCACAGATTACGCACCAGCTCTTGAACATGAGGAATATACTTCTACTGCAGCAACCATTACAGATGCACCTTACAATTTCCCTCATTCCTCAACACCAGTTTACAACTGGGACCGTTTCTACTACGGTAGCATTACCATGACTTATGCAATCCAACAATCTAGGAACGTTCCAGCAGTGAAGGCTCTCGAAAAAGTCGGTCTTAAAAAGGCTAAGAAATTCCTAAATGGACTGGGAATCGATTATCCAAAAATGGTATACGCTAACGCTATCTCAAGTAATACTAGCGATTCAAGCAATAAATACGGAGCTAGCAGTGAAAAAATGGCTGCTGCCTATGCTGCTTTTGCGAATGGTGGTACCTATTACAAACCGAAATATGTCAGTCGGGTTATCTTTAGCGATGGAACTACTAAAGATTTTGATTCGGAAGGAACCCGCGCGATGAAAGCAACAACTGCCTACATGATGACAGATATGATGAAGACAGTCCTCATGGCTGGTGCTGGTACAAATGCAGCTATTTCAGGAGTCTATCAAGCTGGTAAGACTGGTACGTCAAACTACTCCGATAATGAGTTAAGTAAACTAACTAAAAATTCAAGTTATTCAAGTATCGTAGCTCCGGATGAGTCATTCGTAGGATACACACCTGAATATGCTATGGCCGTCTGGACGGGTTATTCAAATCGCTTGACTCCGGTATTAGACAACGGAATTCAGGTAGCAACAGATGTTTATCGTCAAATGATGCTCTATCTGGCTAATAACAATAATTCTGGGCATACAGATTGGACACAACCAAGTGGGCTTTATCGAAGTGGTTCTTATCTCTACTTAAACAATGGTAAGAACAACAACAACAATAACTACTACTATGAACCGAGTTATCCCACAGATCAGTATTCATATGAGGAACCTTCGTCTAACTCTTCGAACGAAGAAAATTCATCTAAACCATCAGAATCTTCTTCACAAGACTCTAACAATCATAACGAATAATATAATGGAGAAGTCGGGCTTTTCACCCGGCTTTTTTTAAACAATGATTGAAACATCAGAACCTTCTGTTCTTGTTTTAAAAACAACACTAATAAATCTGATTTATTTAGTTAGACATTCCAGCTTTTTAATTTTTGAGTATACAAGAAAAGAGCCTTTCAGCTCTTTTCTATATCATTATTTTGCTAAAGCTCCCATTGGATCCCACGGTGCTAGGACAATTGGTTCTGCTTCATAGGCTGCTAATTCGTCTGAGGTTAAGAATTCTTTACGAACTACGATTTGGTAGGTATATTCATCCATCCATGCATCAGAAGCCACAAAGTAACCATCTGTACCGACCTTGTCTCCCCATGAATTTTCAACCTTCCATTTACGAGACTGACCAGCTTCGTCTAAATCAACCCCTGTCAAGACCATAGCGTGTGTCATTAGACTTTCAGCATAGTCCAAGCGACCGGCTTTGTCTTGTGTTAAATGAATATCCATACCCGCTTCAAAGTCGTAGACATCGGTTGCCAGGATTCCTGCTTTGCGGTTGCTGACTTGACCTACATCTGAACCAAACCAGACAGTTTCTCCTGCTTTCATTTGAGCAATGGCTAATTCTTTCAAACGATCCATTGGAACATTTAGGTAGCGAACTGAACGGCTACCTACAACATTGCCCAACATCTCAACGGTGTATGATTTTCCATATGGCTTATCTGTAGTTGGGGCATTGATAATAGAGACATAATCGTCTAATTGAAGGTCTACATATTTTTTGTAGAAGCTTTGTGGAGTTAAGTCACTTTCGCTATGGAATTGGTTGTCCTTATCACGGTATGAAAAGTCAAATTCACGCGGAGGCAATCCTAAAGACATAGCCAAGAAGTTAAAGATTTCTTGCAACAACGCTTGTTTCTTGCTCGCAACTGCCTCACTATCTGCGCCTGAGTGAATCAAATCACGCAAGATTTGCGCATCTTGACGCAAGAGTTTATTGAGGTAGGTGTTCAATTCCCGGCTATTGCTTGAAGAAATCGATTCTGGATAAACTGATTTTGGAACCACTCCGTATTTCTCAAAGAGGGATACCACCATATCCCATTGACCGCCATCTTGTTGTGGGGTTTGTAGGAGAAAAGCCACCTTACGGCTGGTCAATTCTTGGTCTGCTGTAGCAATCACTTGCTCCAAAAACCAGTTTGATTTTTCATACTTATCCCAAAAGAAAGTATGTGCTTGAGACAATTCAAAATCCTCCAATTGGAAGCTTGAAATCATCTTGTGACGGAAGGTATTTAAAGCCGCAAACATCCAACAACGCCCAGATGCTTTTTGGTTTGTCACCTTATCCTTGGTCAAATCAAGTGAAAAAACTGGTGTATTTTCTACTGCACTCTTGCGCGTTTCAAGCGATGCATGGATCCCATTGTGGGTAACAGCATTTTCAAGAGCCGCATATTTCACATTTGCTTCATAATTAGCATAGAGCTGGTCTGTAAATTCTTTCGTTAATTCTGACATAGCAATCTCCTTTTTTCGTTATTTACTATTATAATCCTTTGAGCAGAATCTTCAAGTAAAAATCACCCTATAGAGAGGGATTCTGTTTAGAATAGATGATTTTATCTCCGCAATATCCTTTGCGTTGAATGGCATGAGGGATGGTTTCTACATACTGCATTCCTGCCTTTTCCATGACTTTCCCTGAGCCAGGATTTAAACTGACATAAGTGGCTTTGATTTCTTTAAATCCAACTTTGTTCAATAAGAAATCCAAAACAGCTATGACGGCTTCTGTCATGAATCCCTGCCCCCAGAATTTCTTGCCAAGGATATAACCTAGCTCGCATGATTGACTTTCCTGGTCTTGAGAAACCACACTAATATCTCCAATTACCTGTTCCGGTGATGTTTTCAAACAGAGCGCCCATTTATAAGTATCTGGTTTAAGATACTGTTCGATCCATCTTTTGATCGATTCTCTGGTTCTCTCAGAAGATGCATGGGCATCCCAGGTGACATAGTTCAGGGTTTCAGGATCAGAAGCCCAATTTTCAAACATCGCTGGTGCATCCTCCAAAACGAAAGGCCTCAAGTATAAATGCTCTGTCTCTATGACAAGACTTCCAAGATGATTCATAGATTGTCTCCCTTCATTTTTTATGCAACTTGAACGTTGCAAGTTGGTTACTTTAATCTAGAAGAAAAGGACGGATGAAACCGCCCTTCTTTTTGATGCTTTTCACAATATTGTATGGGGAGACTACGAAATCGAACTCTACGAGTTACCGATTTCTGTCTAGTATTAATAGAAAAATTCTATTTGTCTCCACCTCATCCATGAGCTTTTCAATGATACATTGACGCAGTAGCTGGCTGATTTGAACGGAGCTCTTTGAGCACCTTTCAAATCTAGACAGCCTTGCGGGGGTGAGACTAGGAAATCGAACTCTACGAGTTACCGATTTCTACCTCGTTTTCCTATTTTAAGACTCGGGCTAAAAAGGTCCACTGGACCTTTTTACTCCCAAAAATGATCAAATACTGTGATTGGCAAGTGGCGTTTGTGTTGGCCTTTGTACCACCATTTTTCAATAGTTGCTTGAGCTTCTGGGCTCACTTGTTTGCCTTCTAGGTAATCATCAATTTCATTATAGGTAACACCCAGTGCTACTTCATCTGCTATTCCTGGTTTTTCTTCTTCCAAATCTGCTGTTGGGATTTTCTCATAAAGAGCAGGATCGGCTCCTAAGTCCTTAAGCAATTGTTTTCCTTGGCGTTTATTCAAACGGAAAAGGGGCAAAATATCTGCACCACCATCTCCAAATTTTGTGAAGAAACCAGTAATATTTTCTGCAGCATGATCCGTACCAATCACCGCTCCACTCCGTGCTCCAGCTAGGGCATACTGAGCAATCATGCGACTGCGAGCCTTAATATTGCCTTTGTTAAAATCAGAAACCTCTGTTCCAGTCGCTTCTACTGCTCGTACCATTTCGTCAGCAGACTTCTTGATATTCACAACTAGACTAACATCCGGCTGGATAAAGGCCAATGCTTTTTGTGCATCTGCTTCATCTGCCTGTACCCCATAAGGAAGACGAACAGCAATAAATTGATAGGAGGCATCTCCTGTTTCAGCTCGCATTTCTTCCATGGCTAATTGAGCTAATCGCCCAGCCAGAGTCGAATCTTGTCCTCCTGAGATCCCTAATACAAATGTTTTTAAGAAGGGATGTTTTTTTAGATATCTTTTTAAGAAATCAACCGAGCGGCGAATCTCTTCTTGAGAATCAATGCTTGGCTTGACACCCAATTGTTGGATAATCTCTTCTTGCAAACTCATTTTGCTTCTCCTTCTCCATTGGTCTCATTACGCATTTTCTCGATCAGGTCCATCTTGTCCTGCCAGATATCTTTGGCCAAGTCAACCGGGTAATGCTGTGGATTGAGGACACGCTTGTATTCATCCCACAATTGATCGTAATTTTTACGAGCATATTCTTGAATTTCTGATAATGTTGGTAGTTGATAAACCAATTGACCCTCTTTAAAAATATCCACTAAAAGAGGAATGGCTTCAAAGTTTCGGACCGTTTTATTGATGTAGGTATAAGTCGGATGGAACATTTTTAGTTCTGTCAATTGTGAAACATCCACGCCATCATATGTGATGTAATCCCCTTCTGACTTGCCTTTTTCACGGCTAGTAATCCGCCAGACTTGCTTTTTACCTGGAGTAGAAACTTTTTCGGCATTATTGGAAAGCTTGATGGTATTGATCATCTCTCCTGCTTCGTTTTCAACAGAGACAATTTTGTATACCGCTCCAAGCGCTGGTTGATCGTAAGCTGTAATTAACTTGGTTCCTACACCCCAAACATCAATTTTTGCTTTTTGCATTTTTAAGTTGAGGATGGTATTTTCATCCAAGTCATTAGAAGCGTAGATTTTAGCATTTGTAAACCCAGCCTCATCTAATTGCTGGCGAACCTTTTTAGAAATATAGGCAATATCTCCTGAGTCAATCCGGACGCCTAGGAAATTGATCTTATCTCCCATTTCACGCGCTACCTGAATAGCTGCTGGTACCCCAATACGAAGCGTATCATAGGTATCGACGAGGAAGACACAATCTTTATGGGTTTCCGCATAAGCTTTAAAGGCTTGATAGTCATTCCCATATACTTGTACAAGAGAATGGGCATGGGTTCCTAAAACTGGGATTCCAAAGAGTTTTCCTGCACGAACATTACTAGTTCCATTGGCCCCTCCGATGACTGCTGCACGAGTTCCCCAAATGGCCGCATCCATTTCTTGCGCACGACGTGTTCCAAATTCCATCAAAGGCTCATCTTCAATGACCGAACGAATGCGTGCAGCCTTTGTGGCTATCAAGGTTTGAAAGTTGACTATATTTAAGAGGGCTGTTTCCACCAATTGACACTGAGCCAGAGGACCTTCGACCTGGACAATTGGTTCATTGGCAAAAACTAAGTCACCTTCTTGAGCCGAGCGTACTGTCAGTTCCAACTTGAGATCACGGAGATATTCCAAGAAGGCTCCATGATAACCAAGTGACTCTAAATAGGCAATATCGCTCTCAGAAAAACTCAAGTTTTCCAAATATTTCACAATTCGCTCTAAGCCAGCAAATACAGCATAGCCGTTTTTAAAAGGCTGTTGACGAAAATACACTTCAAATACAGCATGTTTATTGTGGATACCTTGATCAAAATAGACCTGCATCATGTTGATTTGGTATAAATCAGTATGCAACGTTAAACTGTCATCTGGATACATATGAATACCTCTTTTTTTAGATTTGTTCTATGAATTCCTACCATAAAATTAGTACCATTATAGCACATTTCAGCCCCATTGAATACTGAAAGGAAAGCACAAAAAAAATCTGAGACACAAACCTCAGATTTTTAAAAGATTAAAAGTTTTCTGTGATATATTTATAAACTTCTTGGCCAGCAATCGCACCGTCTCCGACGGCTGTCGTCACTTGACGTAGGTCTTTTTGACGAACATCACCAACCGCAAAAATACCTGGGACTGTGGTCCTCATATGATCATCCGTCACCACCCAGCCATTTTCATCTAAAATACCAAGTTCCGTCGCAAAATCACTGACAGGATCTAAACCGACATAGATAAAGACACCACCAAAGGCCTGCTCTCTAACCTCTCCTGTCTTCACATCTTTTAAAAGGACAGACGTTACTTTTGGTTCCCCCTTAATTTCTTCAACAACCGTATTCCAAGCAAAGTGAATTTTATCATTGGCAAAGGCACGGTCTTGAAGAACTTTTTGGGCACGCAACTGATCACGACGATGGGCAATGGTCACTGTTTTTGCAAACTGAGTCAAAAAGACAGCTTCTTCTACCGCAGAATCGCCACCACCAACGACCAAGAGATCCTCGTCTCTAAAGAAAGCACCATCACAAACAGCACAGTAGGAAACCCCTCTACTATTCAGCTCCTCTTCGCCAGGGACATTCAATGGACGGTGGTTAGACCCTGTTGCAATCACCACGGTTTTAGCTTCAAATTCCCCATCATCTGTGACAATCTTTTTGGTTACTCCGAGGTCTTCGATGCGCTCTACCTGACCAAATAAATGCTCCACACCAAGATTTTCTAAAGGCTCAAACATTTTTTCAGCCAAGTCTGGGCCACTAATATTCGCATAGCCAGGATAGTTTTCAATGTCAGACGTATTGTTCATTTGACCGCCTGGAATTCCTCTCTCAATTAATGCGACTTTTAAATTACTTCGTGCTGCATAAAGGGCAGCAGTCATCCCTGCAGGACCTGCTCCAATAATCACTGTATCAAACATACTCAACCTCTTTCTGTTTTGTTGTAACCATTATAATTCTAACACGATCTTTTTGCAATTATCGTGCTTGAAAGATAAACAAAATCCCTATGACCGCAAAGGTTAAAATAGGAATCGTCATGATATCAATTAAGAGGATATCATACAAATGGGCTTGTCGTTGCTTGGCTGTTTTATCTTTCTTCTTAATGGCACGGTAGCCAATCCAAATACAAGAAGCGATCCCAACTAAAATCGTTGTCGTCACTAAACTTTGTAAATATAAGGACAATAATTTATTTAACATCACGACTCCAAATATTTTTACATTTTCAGAAAACAAACCCAGCTAGCATCGCCAGCTGAGTCTTACCTCTCCTCTATTATATCAAACATAGGTCCGTTTGTAACTAGCAAAGAATTCTTTTGTCCGTTCTTCTTTTGGATGTTGCATGATTTCCTCTGGTGTTCCAGATTCAATAATCCGTCCTTTATCCAAAAATAGGACCTTATCTGCTACTTGCGCTACAAAAGACATATCATGGCTGACCAGTACCATGGTTTGTCCTGATTTTGCTGCATTGGCAATGGATTTTTCAACTTCTCCAACCAATTCTGGATCCAAGGCCGAAGTCGGTTCATCCAGCAAAAGAACCTCTGGTTTCATGGCCAAGGCACGGGCCAAAGCCACCCGTTGTTTTTGTCCACCTGAGAGGTGACGAGGATAGTGATTTTCACGATCCGATAAGCCGACTTTTGCCAGTTCTTCTCGAGCAATTTTCGTTGCTTCTTGGTCGGATAAGCCCTTCACAACAATGAGCCCTTCTTTCACATTTTCAAGAGCTGTTTTTCTACCAAACAAATTAAACTGTTGGAACACCATGGCCAATTTTCTTCTTAAGGTCAAGATTTGATCTTGGGTAATGTGCTCAAAATCAACCTCGAAATCATCAATCTTAATTCTACCACTGTCTGGAGCTTCCAAATAGTTTAAACTGCGTAAGAAGGTTGATTTACCAGCTCCCGAAGACCCGATTAAGGCCACGACTTCCCCTTTTTGAATTTCCAAACTTAGATTATTTAAAACCTTTTGACCTGAAAATGTCTTTGATAATTCTGAAATATAAATCATTAGATCCGGACCTCCTGATCTGGTAAATCAATTGCTACGGGAGTCTCAATATCCAGTCGACGTTCAATGTGACGGCCTAGTATTTCAATGAGAATGTTCACAATCCAGTAAACAATCGATACCGTGATAAAGCGTTCAAAGTACTTCAAATCGCTCCCCCCAATAATCCGTGCTTGGGCAAAAATTTCAACTACACTGGCACTAAAGGCTAGCGAGGTCCCCTTGGTCAAGCCAATGAGAGAGTTGATTAAAGTAGGAGTTGCAACGACTGCTGCATTGGGAATAATAATCCGGCGATAAACTTGACGGTTGGTCATTCCAAGACTACGCGCTGCCTCAATTTCACCAGGATCCACTGATAAAATGGCTGCCCGGATGGTCTCACTCGCATAAGCCGCCTCATTAAAGGCAAGAGCCACAATTGCAAATAACTCAGCTGGAATGGCATTAATATTAAAAGCTGTTCCATAAGACTGATTGATCGCTTTTAAAATAAGAGGAATCCCATAATAGGTCAACATCAACTGAACCAACAAAGGAGTCCCCCGCAAAAAACTGACAAAAACAGCTTGAATCGGGTAAAGAATTCGTACACGATTAATTTTGACCAGAGCAAAAATCATGGCAAAAATAATCCCAAAAAATGCGCCTCCTAGGGCTAATAAAATCGTCACAGGCAATTTCCCAATGACTGCCGGAAATGCATCCAATACGGCTCTCAAACTAAACAGCTTGCTATCTGGAACGTGTTTTAAAAAGTCAGCATACCAGTTGGCAGCTAAAAGATTAGTTGTAAACATTTTTGTTACTTCCTTTCTCGAACATAAACATTCTATCACATTCACTATCGGAATTCCAAAAATTGCTACAGAAATAGAAAAATGATAGACTACTCAAATTTAGTCTATCATAATTTTAGACAAGTTCCTAATAGTTTTTCTTTATGGAGTTCATAAAGAAAATCTATGTTTTCTTCTGAACATGTGAAAGAAGGGGTTAGAAAGTTTGACGTTTGTCCTTTCGTTCCGCCCGACCACGCGCACGGTTTTCAGCTCGCTTAGCTTTTCTCCTCTTTTCATCAACTGCCCATTTGATTTTTTTCTTGTAGCCTGGTTTGATTTTTTTCTTTTTCTTCTTCACCAGACCAATCATTTCGATGTCGAGTTTCTCTTGCTTTTTCTCACGATTGGCCCGTCTATCCCGATCATAAGTATCTTCAATAACCCCATTTTTCAACACTTTCGGTACGAAACGAATTCCCATTTTTTCTAGTTCACGGATATCTGAATCATCACTCGGTTGATAAAGAGTAATAGCGACACCTGGTAGACCATTGCGCCCTGTCCGACCGACACGGTGGACAAAGAAAGAAAGATCTTGTGGAATAGCATCGTTGATGACATGACTCACCCCTTCGATATCAATTCCACGAGCCGCTAAATCTGTGGCCACAATATACTCAAAATCAAGATTTTTAACCTGATTCATGATCCGTTTCCGTTCACGTGGTGGGATATCTCCGTGAATCTTCGCCACTTTCAATCCTTGGGCTACTAGATAAGCATGGAGATCATCTGCTCTCGTTTTTGTATTAACGAAAATCATGGCCAAATAAGGTTGCAAGGTCTTGGTCAATTGGTAAATTTGCTCATTTTTATCCCGACCCTTGGTGGAAACCAGCCAATTATCGATGGTATCTGAAATCACCGTCTTAGTCTTAATTTGCTCCATGACTGGGTTTGAGAGATATTTTTTCAAGAAAGGCTGCAATTTTTGCGGAATGGTGGCTGAAAAAACTAAAAATTGCAGTTGTTGCGGAAGACTTGAAGCAATCTTATCCACAGTAGACAAGAATCCCATGTCCAGTGTCATATCTGCCTCATCCACCACAAAAGTATGGGCCTTATGAATAGCCAGATCACCCGATGCAACCAGATCATAAATCCGGCCTGGAGTTCCAATCACGATATGTGGTTGTTTGACCTGCAGTTTTTCAATCTGACGGCTTTTATCCGTTCCTCCAACATAATTTACAATCCGAATCTCTTTTTCAGAATGACTAGCGATTTGACGAGCAGCTTGGTAAATTTGCGTCGCCAACTCCCGACTAGGAGCCGTGATGACCGCTTCTACTTGTTGGCTGTCTTCATTTAAGGTTTGAAAAATCGGCAAGAGGAAAGTATGGGTTTTCCCAGAACCTGTCTTTGACTCTCCTACCAAATCATTTCCAGCTAGGACAATCGGAATTAGTTTTTCCTGTACTTCGGTTGCTTCTCTAAAATTGATTTCTTTCAGTGCCTCTTGAATATAGGGCTTAAAATTAAACTCTGTAAATTTCATTTTCTCAGTTCCTTTCATGATCTCTATTATTATATCAGAAAAGCTGTCTTCTTGCCTCTCTTATGGGTCATTTTTCCTAACCAGCGAAGTCTCTCTGAGTCAGCAAAAAAACGATGGGCAAGCCCACCGTCGTTTTATAGGTAGAGAAGGACTAGAGTCACGACACTTGTCACCAAGGCAATGCTCCACATAAAGGCATCCACTTTCCATTCTGACCAGTTTTGCCCATTGCCAGAAAGGCCACCCAGTTCTAAATGATGGTGGAAAGGAGTCATTCGGAAAATCCGACGTCCTTCCCCGTAACGTTTCTTGGTCCATTTGAAATAGGTCACTTGTAGCATCACTGAACCTGTTTCAATGACATAGACCAGACCAATCAAGAGCAGCGTCCACTCGACATGCAAAGCCATTGACAAGGCTGCAAGCATCCCTCCAAGAGCTAGACTACCGACATCGCCCATAAAGATTTTAGCCGGCTTGTGGTTGAAGACAAAGAATCCTAGCAAGGCCCCAATCATACTCAAGGTGACAAAGAGAATGTCCCATTTCCCTTGCATATAGGCAATAAAGGAATAGGCACTCAGGCTAATGGCAACGGAGATGCTGGCTAATCCATCAATCCCATCTGTCAAATTGACCGCGTTTGAAAAACCAACCAACCAAAATAAAGCAAAGAGAATGTAGAAATGGCCCAAGTAAAGATCGTAACCAAAGACATTTAAAAGGCTTCCTGCACCGTGGCGTTCAGAAAAAATATAGAAGATGATTCCACCAACAAGTTGAAGGGCCAATTTTTGTTTTGGGTTAAGACCTTCATTAATCTTACGAAAAACTTTTAAAAAGTCATCCAAAAATCCAACAATTCCATAAAGAATCAAGATAAATAGAATCAGTTGAACAGGGCGCGTGAAATTTCCAGTCAATACGGTAACGACAAAACTAACTAGAACGGCTGTAATGAGAAATACAACTCCACCCATTGTCGGAGTGCCAGCTTTCGCTTTGTGTTGTTTCACATCTTCGTGCATTTGTTGCCCAGAAATATGAGCACGATGGTAAAATCGAATAAAGGCTGGAATAGCAGCCACTGTTAATAGAAACGATACAAGGATCGTAGCAATATACATCTTAGTCTCCTAATGTTAACGTAATCTTTTTAGTTTTATTAAGTGAGGTGTTCATTTTGACACTTTGTTTGGTTACTTTCTTTCCACTACCTTTATAGGTAATCTCAATTCCAGTCCATTCTCCAAAGATGTCCGCATTTTTCTTTGTCCAACCGTACATATCTGGAACCGCATCAAAGTCTTCTGTCAATAACAATACTTGCTGATTGGCTTTGACTTTAGAGCCTACATCCACAGACATCTTGCGGATATTTTTCCCGGTTCCTAGGACAATTGGTTGCACCAAATTGCGACGCAATTCCTCTGAATAAGCACCTGGGCTCAGATTTTGTTTCAGATTCAACTCCTTAGAGAGAGTTTCTACTGAAGGGATTTTGTAGGTCGTTTCTTTGGTCACATCATCCAAAGTTGGTGCCTCTGATGTTAGATGCAATTCGTCTTTTAAAGCAACTGCATCTTCCAAAATAGGATTGACCAGCTCTTCCCAGCTGGTGAATGAGAATTTCACTTCTGGTTGTTGGACCGTCACATACATGATGAATTCAGGATCTTCTGCAGGTGTCATGGCTACAACCGAGTAGATATAATCATTTTCTCCTTGCAAGTATCCTTGATCTGTCGCCATTTGGGCAGTCCCTGATTTCACCGCAACGTTTTGACCGGGTACCTGAATGATGGGTCCATCACTGTACAAGGTTCCATACTCTGGATCTGTTCCGACGGTGATCATATAGTTCCGTGTCTGTTGTGCAGCTGATCCTGAAACTGGTTTTCCAACAACTTCTTTTTTTGATTTGCGGGCTGTGTCTGATTTTTTATCGTAAATAGCACTAATAAACTTCGGCTCCAACATTTGCCCATCATTAGCGATGGCACTAAAGGCCCGTAACATTTGGGTTTGACTGACGGAAATCCCTTGACCGAAGGAAGACATGGCCTGACTGACATAGTTATCCCCTGGAAGACCCCCGTAAGCTTCATTTCCCATTCCAAAACGGGTCGGAAGACCGAATTTAAAGCGGGTTAGGTAGTCCATCCAGACAGCATTTCCCATCTTTTGCTCCAAGCGGGTCATCCCCACGTTACTTGAGTAAGCAAAGCCTTGTGCGATATTCATATAGCGACCTTCAGACAGTCCCATATTGACATCCCAGTCACGGATCGTCGCATCTTTTACTTGTAGTTCGTTACTGTAGTATACTTCATTATAGGCTGGGAAGGTTCCATGATCAATCGCCGAAGCTAATAACATGACCTTCATCGTTGAACCCGGTTCATATTGATCTTGATAAAGGATGGTATTCCAGGTTTTCAAGTTTTTCAGATCCAACCCTTGTTTGGTATCCGCATTATAGGATGGACGTTGCGTTGTCGCCAGGATTTCTCCAGTTTTTGCACTCACAAGAGTCGCACTAACATACTTTCCTTTTACTTTTTCTTGGAAAACATCCATTCGCGTCTCAAGGTAGGTTTGTAATTCTGCTGAAATGGTCGTATAGACATCTTTTCCATCTTCTGTTTTGACAGAAACCTTATCTGAACCAGGAACGATATTCCCGTTTCGGTCTTTGTCATAGGTGATAACCCCATTTTGACCAGCGAGAATACGATCGAGGGATTTCTCCATCCCTGATTGCCCCTTCAGGGTTTTATTCCCCTCTTTATCTTCTTGAAGAGAGGCCTGACCTATAAATTGAGAGGCAAAAACCCCATTTTTATAGCTCCGATTTGGACTAGTTGTAAAGGCAACCCCTTCAATCTTCGCCGCTTCCATGGCCTCACGGATGGCCGTCATATTACTATAAGTAATGCCATTTCCGTTCGAGCCAAAAGAAACCTGTTTCAATTTCTTTTGCGACAACTGTTGAATGACGTAATCCTCATCCATCCCTAAGTACTGCTTAAAGATTTCTGCTACTTTTTTAAATTGGCTCTCTTCTACATAGAGGATTTTCCCAGTTGCTGATTTGTACTTTTTATCAATAATAGCATAAACGTTATAGGTCGTAGCATCTTCAGCAATTACTGCTCCATTTCGGTCGTAGATCGTTCCACGTTTTGCAGGAACAATGACCGTCTGCTCATGGACTTTTTTGGCTTGATCCGATAAGGTTACACCAAATTTTTTGTCAGTCCCAATGATCATTGCAAAATTAATCAGAAAGAGAAAAAAGAGGAAAATCGCCAGTACACTGAGATTTTTCCCAACTTGTTTTCGATTCTGATCCGGCAAGCGACGTTTCTTTATCGAATACCCGATCAAAAATTTTTTGAATTTATTCATCACTACTTGCACTCACTGTTTTTCGATTTTCTTTTTGCAGCTTCATTCCTTGGGAGCTAGCCAACTGTGATAAGCGGTCATAACGTGTTAATTCATTGACCTCTTGACGAACATCTGCTAATTCCGTCTTTTTGGCTTCTAGTTCCGTATTCAAATCAGTCAATTCACTCTGAACTTGTAAAATCCGTGTCTGCATAAAGACGATACTAATGGCTAAAATAACAGCTGTTAGGACAATCGACCCATAAAAAGCCTTTTCTACTCTAGAGAAACGGCGAAAGCGGTCTTGCAGTAGCTGTGTTCTTGTTCTCTCATCTCTTGCTGCCATATCAATTCCTCTTACTTGTGTATTTTTCGAGCAACCCGTAGTTTTGCTGAATGGGATCGATTATTATCCTCAAGCTCTTCTTCACTTGGTAAAATAGGTTTCCGGTTGACCAACTCCATCTTTGGTTTCAAATCATCTGGAATAAAGGGAAGTCCCTTTGGAACCTCAACCGTCGAAGCTTCTTTAAACAATTGTTTGGTCAATCGATCCTCTAACGAATGAAAGGTAATCACAGAAATACGACCATCGAGGGCCAACAAATCCATGGCTTGCTGAATCGATTCATCTGCAGCTCCCAGTTCATCATTGACTTCGATACGAATGGCTTGGAAAATCTGTTTAGCAGGATGGCCCTTTTTCTTGAGCTCCTTAGCTGGTTTAGCAGATTTAATAATCTCTGCTAATTCAGTCGTTGTTTCAATCGGTTTAATTGCTCGTGCTTGCTCAATTTTCCGCGCAATTTGCTTGGAAAATTTGTCCTCTCCATATTTGAAAAAAATACGGACTAGATCATGGTAATCGTAGCTATTTACAACCTCATAGGCTGTCAAGGAAGCTTCTTGATTCATCCGCATGTCCAGTGGCGCATCTTTCTTGTAAGAAAATCCGCGTTCCCGTTCATCTAACTGAGGACTAGAGACACCTAGGTCATAACAGATTCCATCAATTTCAGTCACACCCAATTCGTTTAGACGTTCCTTCAAATGACGAAAGTTATCCTTAATGAAGGTCACCATGCCTTTCTCGATGAATGGAGCTAAACGAATCTTAGCATTCTCAATTGCATGCTGATCTTGGTCAAAGGCATAAAGATGGCCCGATTCATTTAATTTTGTTAACAAATATTCGCTGTGGCCTGCCCCACCCAATGTGGCGTCTACATAGATCCCATCTGGCTTAACATCCAGCATATCGATCGTTTCATGAAGCAAAACCGTTACATGATGAAATTCTTTACTCATATCTTTACTATTTTACCACAAATGGGACCAAGATGCACTCCTGAAGAAAATTACACCAACGATTCTTTTCTGATCTTTTACAATCATACAAAAAATCCCTGAAAAGCTTGATTTTACTTGTTTCCGCTACAATTTATGATACAATATTCATATGAAAATAAGTAAACAGACTCTCATCCCATTTTTATTGGTCGATTTGATCGCCCTCTACTTTTTCCTAACGACCATTGAAGCTTGGATTTTTTGGCTAGCTACACTGATCCTAGTCGCCTCACTTTGGTGGCTTAAAAAAGCATTTCAAAGACAAAAAACAGAGAGGGAGGAAACATAATTTTTTCCCATCTCTGTTTTTCTTATCTTCATTCCAAGCAATTCATGAAAAGTAGAGAAGATAAGAAGGTTTTAAAACAATACAAAACTCACCTAAGGGTGAGTTTTGTTGATTATTTATTGTGTTTCCAATTACTATAAATCCCGAAAATAATAATCCAGATCGTTGCTCCAATCGCGCCAATATAAGTTGATTTCTGTAAGAAGAGACAAACGAATACAAAGAGGAAGAAAACAATCGTTAATGGATTCAACACTTTGTAGGCTGGCATGACAAATCCGTCTGGCATAAACTCTTTCGATTTTCGGTACTTAAGGTGCGCTAACATCGTCAAAATATAAATAGCAATGTAAACCCCTGAAGAAGATGCTGTAATCAAGGCAAAGGCATCTGAAACACCTGGCAAGACATTGATAAAGGCTGAAACTGCAACTACAATCGCAGAGAAAATAATCGCACGGCTTGGAATCCCCATTCGGGATAAGCTATTCAGTTTCAAACGATTCATCACCTTACTGTTTGGCGTTTCTTTTGCAATTTGGTACAAGTGCCGTCCTGTTGAATAGAGAGTGGAATTCAAGGAAGACGCAGCAGCTGTCAGCACAACAAAATTAATCAATCCTGCTGCCCACTTGATTCCTACCATTTGAAAGACCGTCACAAATGGTGATTTATTAACGGGAAGCTGTTGCCAAGGGAAAATAGCCATAATCGCTACCAAGGCCCCTACATAAAAAATCACAATTCGAATCGGAATTTCTTTAATGGCTTTCGGTAAGACCTGACGGGGATTAGCTGTTTCTGAAGTGGTGATTCCAACAAATTCAATCGCTTGGTAAGCAAAGAAGACCATTTGAAAGGCCATTACAAACTTAACCCAACCATTCGGAAACATTTGAAAACCATTGGTAATATTGCTTAAGCTAGCGTGTCCAGCTGGTGTTTCAAAGTTAGTCGCCACCATAAAGATCCCTGTTGCGATCAAGGCCAAAATAGTGACAATCTTGATCATTCCAAACCAGAATTCAACCTCTCCAAAGACCTTCACAGCTATCAAATTCACACAACTTAAAAGCGCCAAAAAGATAATTTGAATCTGCCAGGCTGGCCAATTAGGGAACCAAAGCTGGACATAGTTGGAAACGGCTGTAATTTCCGCCATTCCAAGAAATACCAAGGAAACCCAATAGGACCATCCTGAAAAATACCCCCAACCCTTTCCTAAGTACTTGGTAATAAAGTTGATAAAGGTATGTTGATCTGGATCCATATAAAGCATCTCTCCAATCGCCCTCATCATGAGGTACATGAAAGCTCCAGTCAGGATATAGACCAAAATAATAGATGGACCTGTTAAAGAAAGGGAACGACCAGCTCCAAGAAAGAGCCCTGTCCCGATAGTCCCTGCAATCGCTATTAGCTGAACGTGACGATTTTGCAGACCGCGGACCATCCCATTTTCAGTTTCTTCTCCAGGATGATGTTTTTTCGACATTTAACTACTCCAATTCTTTTTCAGTATACTTTCAGAAAAGTATAACCAAATTTTCATATAGTATACTATATCACGTTTTTAAAAACCGGTCAATCTAGCACAGAATATTCTGAATTTACTATATAAAAGAGCCTACTGGAATCTCTTCCAGCAGGCTTTTGATTATGAATTGGGATCGTCAAGGCTACGACCATGCAAGCCTTTTTCCCGTTGGACTTGACGGAGTTTTTCTGGTGTCACGTCATTTCCTTCTTCATCCACAACTTTGATCCCTTCAATGTGGTGACGAACGGAACGACGATAGCCTTCAATATACTCCTCACGAAGTTTTGCTTGTTCTACCGCTTCCTCTGGTGTCAAGCCTTCTGTTTTTTTCTTTTTAGCAAGCTCATTGATTCGAGCAATTTTTTCAGGTGTCATAATAATACCTACTTTCTACCTGTCATCAGGTCATTATTTTGTATTCAATTGATTAAAGGCTGCAACAGCCTTAGCTTTGGCTACAAGACCTGCAAGAAGGGCCAAACGGTTATTTTTCACAGCCTCATCCTCTGCCATAACCATGGTATTGTCAAAGAAAGCGTCAATGACTGGGCTGAGAGCAAAGAGTTGAGCCAATTTGTCGCTAGCTGAACCTGTCAATTCAAGACTTTCTGCTGCTTGAGCCAAGGCTTTTTCTTGATCATTTTCAAAAAGACTAGCATCGACTGCTACTGAAGCATCCGCTTTTTCTGCCAAGTTGAAGGCACGAGAGAGTGACTCAACAGCTGCCTTATAACCATCAGTCTTAGCAGCTTCTGAAAGAG
>ERZ773066.556-NODE-556-length-20564-cov-5.251207_pt1 | contig 20564 bp, 13 predicted proteins | sample MGYA00580573_ERZ773066 | MGnify/ENA primary metagenome ERZ773066 (study PRJEB29015, sample SAMEA2738128) | human oral metagenome | biome: human oral; feature: human-associated habitat; material: saliva | place: China | collected 2203 ... | reverse complement strand
GTGCACGCCGTAAATGACCATGTGGCGGCCCCAATACTGGGCGCGCTCGACCACACGCTGGTAGCGTTCCTTCGCCACGACCGGCTGGTCAGCCCAATGGGAGAAGGGATGAGTGCCGGCGGGGTAGAACTCAATGCCGAGCTCATCGGTAATGTCACGCAGGGTATCCGCCAAATCCTGCAGCTGACGGCACGCCTCAGCGACGGTGCGGCAGATGCCGGTCACCACCTCGAGGGTGTTCTCCAGGAATTCGCCGGTCACGTGCGCCCGGTCGGAGGCGGGCTTGAGCAGTTCGGGGCGGCGCTCGCGCAGGATGGACAGCACCTCGCTGGCGCGCTGGGTCAGTTCGCCGCTTTCACGGTCGATAAGTGCAATCTCCCATTCCACGCCGAGAGTGGACTGCGGGGAGGAAGCAAAGTCGATCATATGGCCTTTCCTGCGTCTGGAAATAGGGTCGTGCATGGTGCCGACTGTGGAAGTTATTATCGGTGGGCTCTACCCCGGGCAGGTGCCAGCTCAGCTGATGGCCTGCCCGGCCGGTACAGAAGCACCTCTAGTAGGCACTTCTAGTAGGCACTGTATCTAGTGTACGGTCTGAGGAAGATGCACACCCTGTCGAGTATAGAATCCGGAACGGGAAACGTCACGAATCGTCATGAACGGTAACCCGTCCTCGGGGCTGAGCGGTCCGGGCTGAGTAGTCGGGGTTGGGTAGATAGGGGTGGCGAGGCTAGAGCGGGCGCACATGCCAGCCGACGCGGCGTGAATCCCTACCCGAGCCGATGCGGGTAAAGACCAGCGTTGCCGGACGGTACGAAGATTCCTGTGCACCCTTCTGCGCACCAGAAGAAGAATTAACGTTCTTTTTCTGTTTCTTCTTGGAAGGCTTAGAACCAGCAGAACCCAGTAGTCGCGCCCGCAACTGCTCCGGAACAATATCCACGCCACGCTTCTTAATCGTCAGTGCCGTAAAGCCCTGCTCACGCACCCAGCGCTTCAACTGCTTCTCCTGCAGGGGAATCTCCTCCAGCACCTCGTAGCAAGCAACCAGCGGATGCTCCACCGGCTCGGCAGAACACAGGTACGCCAGGTGCTCATCCAATAGAAACGCGCCAATACTCTGCGCAAACTCAGCAACCAGATGCGAGCGCACAATCGCCGGGGCAGGCTCCAACAGGTAATCGCCGGGCTGCGGCAGAGACACCGGAACGTCAACGCTCTGCTCCGCCTCTTCCGCCGTCAAGGGGCTACGGAAGCTGACCGCCTCATACGGAGGCAACAGAGCGCTGGTTTCGGCAGAACCTTCGGCGGAGCCTTCGTTGCAGTCGGTCTCTTCGGTGGACACTTCACGCACAGAGGTTGCCGTGCGAGCCACTCCCTCCTGAGCCAGCGCGTTAAACCAGAGCACCAACTCGGCAAGCGAACCCTCCGACTGAATCCACTCCGCCTCAACGCGCGGGTTGGGGTTTGCCTCCGACGCAATATCTTCGGGCGAGGGGATGCCCTCATGCGGAAAACCGGGACCCAACTTCACGCCCATCGGCACGCCCGTACGAGCCAGATTCAGCACGAACGAGAACGGGGGAGAGAACGCCTCCGGATCGAAAAGGCGCTCCGTCTGAGCCTTCTTCGCACCGCGCAGCTCACGGCGTGCCGGGTCCATCCACACAATGCCCACCGGCTCACCGGTAGCATCCAGAAGCTCACCGTGCACATAATCGGTCACATCCCCCGAATACACGCGCGCCTGCGGGCAAAACTCAAGGTTCTTCGCCGCAAAAGAAGCCGTCAACGGATCCAACTCCACCGCAACCACGGCACCGCGATCGGCCGCATACACGGCAGAATCCGAGGCGATACCGCACCCCAAATCAGCCACCGTGCCGGCAACCGAGCGCAGACGCTGCGCGCGATAATGCGCAATCACCGGGCGGGTCGCCTGCTCCGCCGCCTCCTGAGTGAGCATGAGGGTGCGGGCGCGCTCGCCGAACTTGGCGCGCGCACGGGTACGAGCCTGCGCTAGCGAAATAATCTGCGCAGACTCCTCGGGGCTGAAACCTCGCGAACGCAAAGAAGTAACGGCGCTGAGCGTATCCGAGTCCAGCGGGTAGAGCTCATCGGCTGCCGCGAGCGCTTCGGCGCTGAACGGAAGCTTGGCGGCGGGAGTAAAAGGGGATGCGGGAATAGGCATGCTCCTCATTTTACGGGGTGCCGATTTTGGGAGGTGGGAAGCCCGATCTGCTCAGCTTTTTGCTCAGCGTTCGCCTTGCGGTGAAACACCCCGGCAGAGGGGCGCTTTTCTTGACCGAAAGCACAGGTGAAACTAGAGTTGAGGTAGCACTCGAGACAGTCATCGGGCGCGCCCCTGCGCCGCTGTCTCGCATCAAACGTAAATCCACAACCCGGAGGAACCGATTATGGCTATCAAGCCCCTGGAAGACCGCGTCGTTATCAAGATCGAGCAGGCTGAGCAGACCACCGCATCCGGTCTGGTCATCCCCGAAACTGCGAAGGAAAAGCCGCAGGAAGCACGCGTTGTCGCCGTTGGCCCGGGCCGCGTGGATGAGAAGGGCAACCGCATTCCCGTAGACATCAAGGAAGGCGACGTTGTCGTGTTCTCCCGCTACGGTGGCACCGAGGTTAAGTACCAGGGCGAAGAGTACCTGATTCTCTCCGCACGCGACGTTCTGGCAATCGTCGACTAATACTTTCAGATGCTCATGCGCCGTACCGTTCACCCGGTGCGGCGCATGAGTTATCATCTGCCCCCTCATTTTCTTTCTGTGACGCACTAGGAGTAGCGAACACATGGCTAAGCAGCTTGAATTCAACGATGCAGCCCGCAAATCCCTGCAGGCCGGCGTCGATAAGCTGGCAAACGCGGTCAAGGTAACCCTTGGCCCGCGCGGGCGCAATGTTGTGCTCGACAAGCAGTGGGGTGCACCCGTCATCACCAACGACGGCGTGTCCATTGCCCGCGAAATTGAACTGGACGACCCGTACGAGAACCTGGGCGCCCAGCTGGCGAAGGAAGTCGCCACCAAGACCAACGACGTAGCCGGTGACGGTACCACCACCGCAACCGTGCTCGCACAGGCACTGGTCAATGAGGGCCTGCGCAACGTCACCAGCGGCGCGGCACCCGCCGACGTCAAGCGCGGCATTGAGGCTGCTGTGGAGGCTGTCTCCGCACGCCTGCTCGAGAACGCACGCCCCGTGCAGGGCCCCGAGGTGGCGCACGTTGCCGCTATCTCCGCCCAGTCCGAGCAGATCGGTGAGCTGTTGGCTCGCGCCTTCGAGAAGGTCGGCCAGGACGGCGTCATCACCATCGAAGACGGCTCCTCCACCGAAATTGAACTGGACATCACCGAAGGTATGCAGTTCGACAAGGGCTACCTCTCGCCCTCCTTCGTCACCGACGCTGAGCGCGGCGAAGCAGTGCTGGAGAACAGCCTCGTGCTGCTCTACCAGGGCAAGATTTCCACCATCGCAGAAATCATGCCCGTGCTCGAGAAGATCGTTCAGGCGAAGAAGCCGCTGACCATCATCGCAGAAGACGTTGACGGTGAGGCGCTCTCCGCACTGGTCGTGAACAAGCTGCGCGGCACCATCAATGTGGTCGCTCTGAAGGCTCCCGGTTTCGGTGACCGCCGCAAGGCAATCATGCAGGATTTGGCAATTCTGACCGGCGGCACCGTCGTGACCGGTGAGCTCGGCATTGACCTGCCGCAGGTCACCCTGGAGCACCTGGGCTCGGCACGCCGCGTGACCGTCACCAAATCCCACACCACCATCGTGGACGGCGGCGGCGACCCCGAGGCAATCGAGGACCGCGTGCAGCAGCTGCGCCGCGAAATTGAGCGCGTGGATTCCGAATGGGACCGCGAGAAGCTCAAGGAGCGCCTGGCTAAGCTCGCCGGCGGCGTGGGCGTCATCAAGGTCGGTGCCGCAACCGAGGTTGAGGCGAAGGAACGCAAGCACCGCATCGAGGATGCTGTGTCCTCCACCCGTGCAGCCCTGGAAGAGGGCATCGTCTCCGGTGGCGGTTCCGCACTGGTTCACGCGCTGAAGGCACTGGACGGCATGGACCTGGGCAACCACGACGCAAACGTGGGCGTACAGATTGTTCGCCGTGCCCTGGTTCAGCCGCTGCGCTGGATCGCTGAGAACGCTGGCGAAGACGGCTACGTCGTCGTCTCCAAGGTCTCCGAACTGCCCGTGGGTCACGGCTACAATGCCAAGACTGGCGAGTACGTGGACCTCATCGAAGCCGGCGTGATTGACCCGGTGAAGGTGACCCGTTCGGCTCTGCAGAACGCATCCTCCATCGCGGCTCTGGTGCTGACCACCGAGACCCTGGTGGTTGAGAAGCCCGAAGAAACTGAAGAAGCCTAAATAGTGTGTGTGCCCGGTGCCGCCCCCTCCATCGTGGAGGCGGTACCGGGCACTCGCTGTCGGTAGGCTCGGGTGCGCTCGCGTTCGCGGGGGCGTTAGAACCTGCCGACAGCCTCCCGCTGAGGAATGCTTACTATGAGTGCTTCTCAGCAAAGAAACCTCTAGCGGTTTACTATAGAAGGTAAGCTGCTCCCGTTTGCGCTCAAACCACCTTGTGGGGTGCGGGCAGACGGTTCGTACCGCATCTTGACATATGCAACGTATAGGCTGAGCTTCTCACCGATGAAGCCAGCATCCGAAAGGTAGACAATGACCATTCCCACCGCTCTGTCCGAGGATCCGTTCGGCTTCACCGGCCTGACCTACGATGACGTGCTGCTGCTGCCCGGCAACACCGACGTCATCCCCTCCGATGCGGACACCTCCACCCGCCTGTCTAAGCGCATCACCCTGAACACCCCCATCATCTCCGCCGCAATGGACACCGTGACCGACTCCGCTATGGCAATCGCTATGGCACGTCTGGGCGGTATGGGCGTTATCCACCGCAACCTCTCGATCGAGGACCAGGCTGCACACGTGGACCGCGTGAAGCGCTCCGAGTCCGGCATGATTATCAACCCCGTCACCATCGGTGCTGACGCAACCATCGCCGAATACGACGAGGTCTGCGGCTACTACAAGGTCTCCGGTCTGCCCGTCGTCAGCGAAGAGGGCGTGCTGGAAGGTATCATCACCAACCGCGATATCCGCTACATCTCCCGCTCCGACTACGACGGCATTCGCGTTCGCGACATCATGACCCCCATGCCGCTGGTCACCGCGCACCCCAGCGTCACCAAGGACGAAGCATTCGCGCTGCTGTCCCACAACAAGATTGAGCGTCTGCCCCTGGTCGACGACGCAGGCAAGCTCGCCGGTCTGATTACCCTGAAGGACTTCGTCAAGACTGAGCAGTACCCCAACGCTACCAAGGACGAGGACGGCCGCCTGCGTGCCGGCGCCGCTATCGGCTTCTTCGGTGACGGCTACGAGCGCGCAATGACCCTGGTCGAGGCAGGCGTCGACGCACTGTTCGTGGACACCGCAAACGGCCACTCCCAGGGCGTGCTCGACATGATCGCCCGCCTGAAGAAAGACCCCGCCGCAGCACACGTGGACGTCATCGGCGGCCAGGCTGCAACCCGCCTGGGCGCACAGGCAATCATCGACGCCGGCGCTGACGGCGTGAAGGTCGGCGTTGGCCCCGGCTCCATCTGCACCACCCGCATTATCGCCGGTGTTGGCGTTCCCCAGGTGACCGCTATCAACGAGTCCGCTAAGGCAGCAATCCCGGCAGGCGTGCCGCTGATTGCTGATGGCGGTATGCAGCACTCCGGCGAGATTGGCAAGGCACTGGTTGCCGGCGCTGACTCCGTGATGCTCGGCTCCCTGCTGGCCGGTACCACCGAGTCCCCCGGTGAGCTGATCTTCATGAACGGTAAGCAGTACAAGGCATACCGCGGCATGGGTTCGCTGGGCGCAATGCAGACCCGCGGCCGCCACAAGTCCTTCTCCAAGGACCGCTACTTCCAGGCTGATGTCTCCAGCGAAGAGAAGCTGATTCCCGAGGGTATTGAGGGTCAGGTTCCCTTCCGCGGCCCGCTCTCCGCAGTGATTCACCAGCTCGAAGGTGGCCTGCGCCAGACCATGTTCTACGTCGGTTCCCGCACCATCGAGGAGCTCAAGTACAAGGGTCAGTTCGTGCGCATCACCCCCGCAGGTCTGAAGGAATCGCACCCGCACGACATCATGATGACCGTTGAGGCACCGAACTACCGCGGCTAAAACGCCTCACCAACGATGATTCGCCGCATGGTGTGCACACCATGCGCCGTTGAGCCCGCCCCATACCCGTTCAGGTATGGGGCGGGCATCGGCGCGAATAACGCCCAGCGGCACCCCTCAAACCGAATTCGAAAGGATTCACCCCATGTCTGAAATTCAGATTGGCCTCTCCAAGAACGCCCGCCCCACCTACTCCCTGGACGATGTGGCGCTGATTCCCACCCGCCGTACCCGCGACCGCCGCGACGTTGACACCTCCTGGCAGATTGACGCGTTCAAGTTCGACACCCCCATCATTGGTGCGCCCATGGACTCGGTCATGTCCCCGGCGACCGCCATTGCGCTGGGCAAGCTGGGTGGCCTGGGTGTGCTGAACCTCGAGGGCCTGTGGACCCGCTACGAGGACCCGCAGCCGCTGCTCGACGAGATTGTTGAGCTGCCCGAGGCGGACCCCGCCTCCGCAACCACCCGCATGCAGCAGATCTACTCCGAGCCGATTAAGCCGGAACTGATTACTGCACGCCTGGAAGAGATTCGTGACTCCGGCGTGGTTGTTGCCGGTTCGCTGAGCCCGCAGAACACCCAGGAGCACTACGAGACCGTGGTGAAGGCTGGCGTTGAGCTGTTCGTCATCCGCGGCGCGTCCGTCTCTGCTGAGCACATTTCGACCTCGCACGAGCCGCTGAACCTGAAGAAGTTCATCTACGAGCTCGATGTTCCGGTCATCGTTGGTGGCGTGGCTGGCTACTCGCAGGCTAAGCACCTGATGCGTACCGGCGCGGCCGGCGTGCTGGTGGGCTTCGGCGGCGGTTCTGCACAGACCACCCGCCAGGGCCTGGGCATCTCCGCGCCGATGGCAACCGCTATCGCTGACGTGGCTGCGGCACGTTCGGACTACCTGGATGAGTCCGGCGGCCGTTACGTGCACGTGATTGCTGACGGCTCCCTGGGTCGCTCCGGCGACATGGTGAAGGCGCTCGCACTGGGCGCTGACGCTGTGATGCTGGGTGCTCCGCTAGCTCGCGCATCCGAGGCTCCCGGCCAGGGCTGGTACTGGGGCAACGAGGCGCACTCGCTGGACTTCCCGCGCGGCGTGCGCACCCCGCTGGGTGTTGTCGGCTCCCTGGAGGAAGTCCTGTACGGTCCTTCGCACCACGTGAACGGCACCAGCAACATTGTCGGTGCGCTCAAGCGCGCAATGGCTAACTGCGGTTACCTGGACCTAAAGAAGTTCCAGAAGGCGGACCTGACCGTGGTCCCCGCGTACCGCGGCTAATGTAGCTTCATGAATCACCGCCTGGCGGTTGGCAGGTTTTGATCTGCCGGTCGCCGGGCGGTGCTTTCTATACGCACGCTCTACCCCCGTTAGGGCATGTAGCGGCACCCCGGGATAGGGGAGTGGCTACGTACCGTCGGCGGCGTACAGCGATAGCGTAAAATAGATATATCCCCGCGCAAGTGCGCGGATTAGTACCAACACGTTGAGGTAATTTTCGTGACCAACTCTGTGAACCTGGACCAGCTCGAAGAGCGTCCCGTCCTGGTGGTAGATTACGGTGCACAGTACGCACAGCTCATTGCTCGTCGCGTGCGTGAGGCCGGCATCTACTCCGAAATCGTCCCCCACTCCATGAGCACCGAGAAGATGCTCGCCAAGAACCCGGCAGCCATTGTGCTCTCCGGTGGCCCCTCCTCGGTCTACGCCGACGGCGCCCCCAAGGGTGACAAGGCCCTCTTCGAAGCTGGCGTGCCGATCTTCGGTATCTGCTACGGCTTCCAGGTGATGGCCCAGACCCTCGGCGGCACCGTCGCCCAGACCGGTCTGCGCGAATACGGCGCAACCGACGCTGTGGTCTGCGCTGAGAACTCCTCCTTCCTCACCGGCACCCCCACCACCCAGAACGTGTGGATGTCTCACGGTGACTCCGTGACCGAAGCCCCCGAAGGCTTCGAGGTGCTGGCAAAGACCCCCGGCGCATCCGTGGCAGCATTCGTGGACGAGTCCCGCAAGCTCGGCGGCGTGCAGTGGCACCCCGAGGTGAAGCACTCCGACTACGGCCAGGTCGCCCTGGAGAACTTCCTCTACAATGTGGCAGGCCTGAAGCCCACCTGGTCCACCAACAACATCATCGAAGAGCAGGTCGCTAAGATCCGCGAGCAGGTCGGTAACGACCGCGTCATCTGCGCGCTCTCCGGCGGCGTTGACTCCTCCGTGGCAGCAGCACTCGTGCACAAGGCTGTTGGCGACCAGCTCACCTGCTTCTTCATCGACCACGGTCTGCTCCGTGAGGGCGAGCGTGAACAGGTCGAGCAGGACTACGCAGCATCCATGGGTATCAAGGTCATCACCATCGACGAGTCGGAGCGTTTCCTCTCCGCACTCGAGGGTGTCACCGAGCCCGAGGCGAAGCGTAAGGCTATCGGCCGCGAGTTCATCCGCTCCTTCGAAGAGGCACAGCGCAAGCTGATTGCTGAAGCGGGCGAAGAGGGCGCAGACATCAAGTTCCTGGTCCAGGGCACCCTGTACCCGGATGTTGTCGAGTCCGGCGGCGGCGACGGCACCGCAAACATTAAGAGCCACCACAACGTGGGCGGCCTCCCCGACGACCTGACCTTCGAACTGGTGGAGCCGCTGCGCACCCTGTTCAAGGACGAGGTTCGCGCTATCGGTCGTGAGCTCGGCGTTCCCGAGAAGATCGTGGCACGTCAGCCGTTCCCCGGCCCCGGCCTGGGCATCCGCATTGTCGGCGAGGTTAACCGCGAGAACCTGGAGACCCTGCGTGCTGCTGACGCTATCGTGCGTGAAGAACTGACCGCAGCAGGCCAGGACGAGCACATCTGGCAGTGCCCCGTGGTTCTGCTGGCTGGCGTTCGTTCCGTGGGCGTTCAGGGTGACGGCCGTACTTACGGTCACCCGATTGTTCTGCGCCCGGTCTCTTCGGAAGACGCAATGACCGCTGACTGGTCGCGCCTGCCGTACGACCTGCTGGCTAAGATCTCGAACCGTATTACGAACGAGGTCAAGGACGTTAACCGAGTGGTGCTGGACGTTACCTCCAAGCCCCCGGGAACCATTGAGTGGGAGTAATCCTTCCACCCGTAGGCTCGTAGCTGCTTGAGGTAGTGAGAGTCTGTAAAGAAAGCCGCCTGGTGCATACTGTTTGTGGATGCGCCGGGCGGCTTCTTTTGTGAGTATGTACGTTACAGGTGCCAGAGATGAACGAAATATAATGTGATTATGCATGCTTCGTCTGACATGTGCAGAGCACTAACCTAATGCCATAAGGAGGGGCTAAAGATGTCAAAATCTGATAACGAGCACAATCAAAAGCAAGAGCATGAATCCTCCCTCTATGAGTTTTTCGTCAGTTTTCCCACCCCTGAAGATGACACAAACTGTTCTGAAGAAATTCCCGTGGCGGAACGTTCTGCCTCGCAGCGCCCTGCCCCAGACTTTTAGCTTAGAAGTAAGCCGCCCGGTGCATCCGAATATGGATGCGTGGGCGGCTTCTTTCATATGAGCGTTTCTGAAAATACTCCGTAGCCTAGACTTTTCGCATGAATTTTAAAGAAAAACACCAAAATATTTAAAACGAGAGTTCAAATAAAAGAACTAAAAACTCTCCACAAAACCACACGAGGAAAAGAAAAACCTTTAATGCGGGTGATGCGGGTGACGAATCGAATCACGCCAATGAGCGCTCGACCCCAACCCAAAATGCAGCGCAAAAAACGTACCAAAACAGCAGAACCCAAACGCGCACGCCATATACACGCCGTAGGTCAGCATCATAAACTCAGAATCATGACTCACTCCCGACGCGACATTCAACACCAATGAGACGCCCAGAATGACAAGCCACACAGCGCTCGCAGCCGCAATCAGCCACGAGATAACACTCAACACCGGGTGAGGCACCCTAAAGGTCTGCTCAGGGCTCTCCGAGGCGGGTACAGTGGCTACAGAAGCTGTAGCAGGGGCAGTAAGCAGAGCAGAAGAGCGCCGCGGAATATGCGCATCAGCATGCTGGCTAGAAGCCTGCGCAGGACGCTTTGCAGATTGCTGGGGGACGCCACCGGATTCGGGAGGGGAAGATTGATACGGTTGCTGCATTGCGGGCTCCTGCATATTTAGTCTTACGGGAGAAGAAACAGCCTAGTTCCTCATCTCGTAAGAAATGAGTGTCTGTGATAGAACGAAAGAATGTGGTGGAAAATATATTCTCTCTATATTTCAAGATTAGAAGCGAACCGTATAAAAAACGAGAGCATCAGCGAATAAGATGCAATATGACGCGAAAATTTCGAAAAGTACAACGAAAAATCAATAAACCTCAACCTGAAGGTTCAGGGTAGGGTTATTAGACAGGGACCTTAGCCGTAAAACAACGGCGCAGACACAGCAACAGCGAAAGGAACGAGCATGGGAATGATCCTCCCACTCCTCTACTTAGGGGTAGGTTTCGGACTCGCAATGTTGCTGCCCGAGCGCTGGAGCAACCGCCTGAAAGAAAGCGCCTCCGCCCTGCTGACCCGCTGGATTATCCCCACCGTCATCGTTTACATTGTCGCCACCAGCCGTCCCGAACTCTTCTTCATGGCAGCCTCCACCATGGTGCTCATGGTGCTTCTCGTACGCTGCGCCGCCTTCTTCACGAACGACCCGGTACAACGTCTCGCCCTCGTCTACCTCAACGCCGGAATCTTCGGAATCCCCGTAGTCGCCAGCTTCTGGGGCGAGGAAGCCGTACGCCTCTACGTCGGCGCGTATATCGGCAACTCCGTCATGGGTAATATCCTCGGCACCTCACTCATGCGCAGAGAAACCAATACAGACGGACTCACGACTAGCCGAGCCAAGCCCACCCGAAAAGCTGTCACACGCAAAGCTGCCGTCGGTGCAGTACTGCGGTCCCTGCTCACGAACCGCCCCATTATCGCCGTAGCAATCGGGCTGATATGCCTGCCCGCCGGACCGTTCCTCAACACCCACGCCGCCGGTATCTACCGGCTCATCACCTGGGTCTTCAGCTTCGTAGGGCTCATGGTGCTCGGCATGTGGTTGAGCACCGCTCGCCTGCACCGAACCGACCTAACACAAGCCCTCCGGTGGGCCGTACTCCGTGTCGTGCTCGTGAGCGTCTACAGCGTCGGCATACTAACCGCCGCACACTGGATGCACACGCACACCGGAGTGCACCTTGAGCAGCTACTGGCACACCCGCAGGTACTTTTTATCCTCGGAGTGCTACCGCCAGCCGCTAACATCGTCATTCTGGAAACCCACTACCGGCACGAAGGAACAGCCGCACCCATTATCGCCTCCGGAGCAGTCGTCAGTCTGGGAATGATAGCGCTCGCCGTGCCAATCCTGCAGCTCGTGTTCTCCAACTGAGCAGAGCCTCCAGCTAAGCCGAGCCAAGAAAGCACGCCGGGACAATACCGGGGACAACATAGGGGAGAACAAAGAAGGCAACACAAAAGGAGGGCAGGGCATAAGCCTCACCCTCCTTCTGCTGTCTATCACCTTATCGGCACGCCGTAGCACTCAACGAGCTACAACGCTTAGCGAACGATGTGGTACACCTTCGCCTCGTAGGGGCGCAGAGTCGAACCCGCATCGTCCTTGTAGTTCGAGCTCACCAGCTCAACACGAGCACCAGCCTCACGAACCTCAGCAAGCACAGCGAAGTCGCGCTCCTGCTCCTCAGCGGTGAAGTTCGAAACAACCAGCAAAGACTCGTTTGCGGGGCTGCCGTCCGCACCACCGGTACGGGTGTACGCGTACACAGCCTCGTCCTCGTTGTGCGGAACCTGAACCGAATCCACCGGAGCGAAGGACGCGTAAACCATCAGGTCCTTCAGCTTGCCGCGGCGCAGAGCCACCAGCTGCTGGTAGTGGTAGAAGATCGAATCCTCGTCAGCCAGAACAGCCTCAGCGTTAATCGACGGGTAGTTCGGGTTCACAGCAATCCACGGGGTCACACCCTCGGGGCTGAAACCAGCGTTAGCGGAGGCATCCCACTGAACAGGGGTACGAGCATTGTCGCGGCCCTTAATGTAGATCGCCTGCATCGCCTCTTCGTGGCTCAGACGCTTGTGGTCAACGTGCATGTCCTCGTAGAAGCGGATCGAGTCACCATCGCGGTAATCCTCAATCGAATCGAACTTCACGTTGGTCATGCCCAGCTCTTCACCCTGGTAAATGTACGGGGTGCCCTGCATGAAGTGCAGGGTGGTCGCCAGCTGCTTAGCGGACAGGGTGCGGAACTCATCCGAATCGTTACCGAAGCGGGAGACAACGCGCGGCTGGTCGTGGTTGTTCCAGTACAGCGAACCCCAGGCGTTACCCTCCAGGGTGGTCTGCCACTCGTTCAGGATGCGCTTGAGCTCGGTCAGCTTGTACGGCGCGTAGGACCACTTGCCGCCCAGCTTGCCGTTCGGGTCGTTATCCACACCCATGTGATCGAAGTGGAAGATCATGTTCAGCTCACCGGTGTGGTAGCCAGCCCACAGCTTAGCGTCCTGGGGGCTGGTTGCGCTGGTCTCGCCCACGGTCATCACGTCGTAGCGGCTGAAGGTCTCGCGGGTGAGCTCCTTCATCCACGGGTGCACCATGGTGCCGTTAGAGATGACGAACGGAATCGAGGAAGTGTGCTTCTCAAAGTCGGTGGAGGGGTCATCCGGGAAGCCCTCGGGCTTGGAGATGATGTTGATAGCGTCCAGGCGGAAGCCGTCAACGCCCTTGTCCAGCCACCAGCGGACCATGGAGTACAGGTCCTCGCGAACCTTCTCGTTCTCCCAGTTCAGGTCGGGCTGTTCCTTGAAGAAGATGTGCAGGTAGAACTGGCCGGTCGCCTCGTCCCACTCCCACGCCGGGCCGCCGAACTCGGACGCCCAGTTGTTCGGAGGAATCGGGTTGCCGTCCTCGTCGAAGCCCTTCGGGTCCTTCCAAATGTAGTAGTCGCGGTAGGGGTTATCCTTGGACGAGCGGGATTCCTTGAACCAGGGGTGCTCATCGGAGGTGTGGTTTGCGACCAGGTCCATCAGGATCTTGATGCCGTGCTTGTGGGCGGTTTCGAGCATCTCGTCGAAGTCTTCCATGGTGCCGAAGTCACTCATGATGGCGAAGTAGTCAGAGATGTCGTAGCCGTTGTCCACGTTCGGCGAGTCGAACACGGGGGAGAGCCAGATGACGTTGATGCCCAGCTTAGCCAGGTAGGGCAGCTTCTCGGTGATGCCCTTCAGGTCACCGATACCGTCGCCGTTCGCGTCGTTGAAGGAGCGGGGGTACACCTGGTACACCACGGCTTCCTTCCACCACTGGCGGCCCTCGTAGGAGGGAACCTCGTATGCCTCGGAGTTGCTCATAATTGCCTTTCTATACTGGCCATCCAGCCGAAAAGAGGAACAAATTGTGTCTGTGATTGAAGTATAGGGCGAGGGGGACCGGAATGTCTGTACCGGATCCCCCTCGCGCATTACATTTTGGGGTGTGCTTACTTACGCGTTACCGAAGAGGTACACCTTCGCCTCGTAGGGGCGCAGCAGGGTGCCTTCATCGGTGAACTCGCGGTTCTCATCGCGGTAGTTCGAGCTGATCAGCTTCGGGGTGTTCTCGATGGCCTTCAGCTCAGTCGAGGAGAGAGCCTGCGAATTGGTCAGCACCACCGAATCCAGGTTGCCGCCCGCATAGTTCAGCTGAACGGTGTCATCGGTGAAGTTGGCGACGACCAGCAGGGCGCGCTCGCCGGTTGCTGCGGCGTCCTCATCGGAGTTCACGCGCAGGTAGGCGTAGACCTGCTCGTCTTCTTCATCCAGCAGGCGGTACTCGCCGGTCAGGACGATCGGGTGCTCGCGGCGCAGGCTAATCAGGTCGCGGTAGTGGTAGAACACCGAATCCGGGTTGGCGAGTTCTGCCTCCGCGTTGATTTCGGTGTAGCGCGGGTTCAGCTTCAGCCACGGGGTGCCGGAGGTGAATCCGGCGTTTTCGCCGGCGGTCCACTGCATGGGGGTGCGGGCGTTGTCGCGACCGGAGGCGCTGATGTAGCGCAGCATATCCTCAGCGGAGACGCGACCCGACTCTTCAACGTACTTGCGCCAGGAGTCGTGAATCTCCAGGTCGTTGTAGTCCTTCACATCGTCGAAGAAGACGTTGGTCATGCCCAGCTCTTCACCCTGGTAGATGTAGGGGGTGCCCTGCATCAGGTGCAGTACGGTGCCCAGCATCTTGGCGCTGACGGTGCGGTACTCGGGGGAGTCGTTGCCGAAGCGGGAGACGGTGCGCGGCTGGTCGTGGTTGTTCCAGTACAGGGAGTTCCATCCGCGGCCGTGCAGACCCTCCTGCCAGTGGGTGAGGACCTTCTTGAGGTCAACCAGGTCGAAGCGGCGGTCGGACCACTTGCCGGTCACGCCACCCTCGGAGGCGTCTACGTCCATGTGCTCGAACTGGAACACCATCTGCAGCTCGTTGCGGTCGAAACCGGTGTAGAGCGCGGCGTCGTCCACGGTCACGCAGGGGGTTTCACCCACGGTCATGACCGGGTACTTGCTGAGGACCTCGCGGTTCATCTCCTGCAGGAATTCGTGCACGCGCGGGCCGTTAGCTGCGACAGCCAGGCAGTTGTCGAGGCCGCCAGCGAGGACTGCCGGGTCATCGGGGAAGGAGAGATCCTTAGAAATCAGGTTGATGACGTCCATGCGGAAGCCGTCCACGCCCTTGTCCAGCCAGAAGCGCATGATGTCGTAGACCTCTTCGCGGACCTTCGGGTTCTCCCAGTTCAGGTCGGGCTGCTTGATGGAGAAGTAGTGCAGGTAGAACTGGCCGGTCGCCTCGTCCCATTCCCACACGGAGGGGCTGAAGCAGGAAATCCAGTTGTTCGGCGGAATCGGCTTGCCGTCCTCGTCGAAGCCCTTGGGGTCGCGCCAGATGTAGTAGTCGCGGTAGGGGTTGTCCTTGGAGGAGCGTGCCTGCTTGAACCATTCGTGCTCGTCGGAGGTGTGGTTGACGACCAGGTCCATCATGAGCTTGATGCCGTGCTCGTGCGCGGTTTCGAGCAGCTCATCGAAGTCTTCCATGGTGCCGAACTCGGTCATGATGGCGCGGTAGTCGGAGATGTCGTAGCCGTTGTCATCGTTCGGGGAAGCGTAGATGGGGGAGAGCCACAGCACCTGAATACCCAGCTTGGCGAGGTACGGAATCTTCTCGGTAATGCCGGGCAGATCGCCGATGCCGTCGCCATTGGAGTCGTTGAAGGAGCGGGGGTAGATCTGGTAGACCACCGGTTCCTGCCACCACTGGGTTTGGGTCGTCATGATTGTTCCTTTCCTTGGAGATTGTCAGGGGTGTTGGCGCGAGAGGTGCCGTCGTGTTGGGCGGCTAACGTCTGGTGCCCTTTAGCCCTGGTTGGTGAGGGGTGTAAGGACGCTCTGCGGGGCCCAGCTTGCGGGGTCGAGCTCGAGGAGCAGGCCGCTGTGATCGGAAATCGCCTCGGGGGAGTTATCTCGGAAGACCACCTCGTGGGAGGCCACGTCGACGAGGCGGTCGGTGAACACGAAGTCGATGCGCTTGGCGTCCGTGCTACCTTCCCAACCGGCGATTTCGCGGTGGACGGTGTTCTCGCCGTCGGTGTGCTCCGCCAGCGAGCGGGTATCCACCATGCCGCTGGAGGTGACCAGCGCGTAGCCTTCATCGCTCAGATGAGCGGCGGAGTTGAAGTCGCCGCCGAGTAGTACGGGTGCGGTGAGGGCGCATTCTGCGAGTGCCTGCGAGAGGTGGGTGTATTCCTGCGCGAAGAGGGGCTCGCCGTCGAAGTCCCACCAGGACATGTGGGTGGTGGCGCACCAGAAAGGACCGGAGGGGGTCTCGATGAGGGCGGCCTGCGCGGCGCGGCGCTGTACCTGGTGGTAGTCGTAGTCGGGGGACATCTCGATGGGCTTGATGCCGCGAATCGGCAGGCGCGAGAGGATTGCTACGCATTCGTCGTAGAGGTCCCAGCCGATGTGGGTTTCGGTGAGGGTCCACTCGTAGGTTGCACCCATTTCGTTGAGTGTCTGTACGAGGAGCAGGGCGTAATTATCTTCGCGGACCGGCACACCTGCGCCGCCGCGGTAGTTCAGGGGTTCCTTCACCACGGGGGTGGAGGTGAGCTGGTTGACTTCCTGCAGTGCAATGACATCCACCTGCTGTTCAATGATGAACTTTGCGAGGGTACGGATTTTCAAAATCTGGTGGATTTCGCACCAGCTGTGGGTGTTGAGGGTGAGGAAGCGCATAAAACTAAGTCCGGGGTAGTGCGTGAGAAAGAAGCTTGAGGGAAGCGCACCGTTGGTGAAGGTTGGGAGCGTTGTATGGGCTCTCAACCTACGGGTGCACTGTTTATGCTATCGATTCTGTGGGCTGGGTAATAGAGGAAAAGTCTCATCTGCGGTCAGTATTTTTAACCAGTGCCGGGAGATGTTTCAGGTTCTGAAAAACTCTTTCAAAACTTCTATTTTTGGTATGTGTGGGCAGGTATGACCTGGCATTATTGTTTTTGTCTAAAACACATTCGGCATTTAGCGCACGCAGGTTATGTGGCGCCGCTCTCATACACTTCCATTTGGGGGTATAAAGATACGGCGTTCGAATGCATGAACAGCAGGCTGGCAATGAGCGCCAACCCCTGCGTCCGCTCACTCGACAACCCGAAAGGGCGTATAGCCTCATGATGGAAAAAGTACAGAGGTTCGGCTCTGCCATGCTGGCACCCGTTCTTCTCTTCGCATTCGCTGGCCTCGCGGTCGGTATTGCGATCATTGCACAGAACGGCGACCTGATCCCCCTCGCTGCTGATAAGGAAAGCGCGTGGAACCACTTCTGGTCTGTTTGGGAGTCCGGCGCATGGACCGTCTTCAACCAGATGGAACTGCTCTTCGTGATCGGTCTGCCCATTGCACTGGCAAAGACCGCTAACGCACGTGCAGTGATGGAAGCTGCAATGGTCTACCTGACCTTCAACTACTTCGTCGGCACCATGCTCAAGGTATGGGGCAAGGGCGGCACCGGTTTCTTCGACCTGGACTACACCACCGACATCTCTGAGAGCGCGGCAGGTACCGGTCTGAAGATGATCGCCGGTATCAAGACCATGGACACCGGTATCTTCGGTGCCATCATTATCTCCGCAATCGTGGTGTGGGCACACAACCGCTGGTTCGACAAGAAGCTGCCCGACTTCCTCGGTATCTTCCAGGGCTCGCAGTACGTTTACGGCGTCTGCTTCTTCCTGATGATGCCCGTGGCATTCCTGTTCTCCTGGCTGTGGCCCTACGCTCAGCACGGCATCTCCTCCCTGCAGGGCTTCTTCATCGCATCCGGCGCACTCGGCGTGTGGGTTTACACCTTCCTCGAGCGCTTCCTGATCCCGACCGGTCTGCACCACTTCATCTACTCCCCGTTCGTCTTCGGTAACGTTGTTACCCCGAACGGTATCGCTAAGGACTGGCCGAGCCACCTGACCGAGTTCGCAAAGAGCGACAAGCCCCTGAAGGAACTGTTCCCCGGCGGCGGCTTCGCACTGCACGGTAACTCCAAGGTCTTCGCACCCATCGGTATCGCAGCGGCGTTCTACACCACCGCTCGTCCCGAGAAGCGCAAGGAAGTTCTCGCTCTGCTAATCCCCGTCAGCCTCACCGCAATCCTGATTGGTATCACCGAGCCCCTCGAGTTCACCTTCCTGTTCCTGGCACCCCCGCTGTTCCTGGTCCACGCAATCCTGGCAGCATCCATGGCAGCAATCATGTACCAGCTGGGTCTGGTTGGTTACATGGGTGGCGGTCTGCTGGACTTCCTGTTCCAGAACTGGATCCCGCTGTGGGCAAACCACTCCGGCACCTACCTCATGCAGATTGGTGTGGGCCTGTGCTTCACCGTCCTGTACTTCGTAATCTTCCGCTTCATGATTCTGAAGTTCGACTTCAAGACCCCCGGTCGTGAAGAAGACGGCGGCGAGACCAAGCTCTACAGCAAGGCAGAGTACAAGGCTGCTAAGGCTGCTGAGAAGGACGGCGGCGCGGCTGCTGAGTCCGCTGATGGCGACCTCTACGCACCCCGCGCAGCAGGCTTCCTCGAACTGCTCGGTGGCGCAGAGAACATCACCACCGTGAACAACTGCGCAACCCGCCTGCGTGTCTCCGTTGCTGATGAGTCCCTCGTCAGCCCCTCGGATGCAGACTTCAAGAGCGCAGGCGCTCTGGGTCTGGTCCGTAAGGGCAAGGCATTCCAGGTTATCGTCGGCATGGACGTTCCCCAGGTTCGCGAGCGTTTCGAGACCATGGTGAACGAAGCTAAGACCCTCTCCTAAGAGGATTCAGCGTTCAACCGCCTGACAGTATGACGCCTCATAAGGTATAGACTTCGCCGGCGGTATCGGATAACACCGATGCCGCCGGCGAAGCTGTACCCGGGCTCGTGCCCAATGCCTGTACCCGGGCCGTGCCCAGACGTATCCCCGGCTCAAATCTGCACAACGCGCCCCTTAACGTGAGGGAAGACCACCCTCACCCACCCTGGCCGATGACCCTAGAGCGTGTACTATTTATATATTGCTCACCATCGGATTCAGGAGCTTTGAGTGGATTTACAAGACGTCGTGAATGCGAATCAGCACCGGTTCAGCGAAACTGAACGGGAAATTTTGGCCTTCATGCTGGAGAACGAGGAATTCGTCGCGGAGTCGACGATTAATTCTTTGGCGCACAAAACCTACACCTCGACCAGTTCGATTATTCGACTGACGAAGAAGCTGAACTTTTCAGGATTCGCTGAGCTGAAGTACTTCATCAAGTCTTCCCTTAGCCGTAGTGAGCCCTTCAACCCCCGCTTCATCGAGAGCGGCCGCGAGGATATTCAGCGCACCTACGACTACCTCGACCACATGGAGTTGAGCGGTCTGCTTAAACGCATCTACGAGGCGCGCACCGGCTACTACTTTGGCACCGGTTACGCTCAGCGCAACGCGGTGCAGGAGTTCGCCAAGTCCATGCAGGCCTGCGGCAAATTCTGCCACGTTATTCCGGCTCGCAACGAGTTCGAGAGCGCCATGAACACCATGACCCAGGACGACGTGGTGATTATCGTGTCGTTCTCGGGACAGACCGAGAACATGCGCGAGCACATCAAGATGCTGTCGCTGCGCCGTATTCCCATGGTCGCGGTCACCGCAATTGGCGTGAACTACATGTCCTCGCACGCCGAGTACTCCCTGCACTACCAGGCGACCCCCACCCACATCAGCACCCAGCGCAAGCCCTACCACTCGTTCGTGGCTCTCTGGGTGGTGCTGGACTACGTGGTGCGTCGCTACATTGAGTACTCGGAAACCGCGCGCCGAGAATCCCTCAGCAAGCAGGTTGAGGATGCCCTCGACGGAGGCACCGAAACCACCCCGTAGTTGCGGGCGCTCCTGCCCGGAGCCAATTTATTCCCGCTGCCCTGAATCTACCTCCTGAACAGAACCCGAAAGAGACACCTTCGTGACCGCAATCCTGGCGCTGATTGATAACTCCGAGAAGATGCGTAAGTACCTTTTCTGGTACCTCATGATCATTCCGGCCCTCCTCTTCTTGTGGATTGCCGTGGGTGCGACAAACTCCCAGATGAGCTTCCAGGACGCCATGAAGATTCCCTTCTTTACGGTTGCTTTCATGAACGGATGCTTGAGCCTGCTGCTGGGCGGTACTCTTAAGCTTGCGGGAATCGAGAATGAGCGCACCGAACGAGCCTATGCTCTGTATTTGATTATCTTGCTGGCCGTCATCGGTAACCTGCCCGGCGCGCTCCTGTCCTTCTTCCTCTTCCGTTCCCTGCGCTTCGGTAACCTGGAGGGTGAACTGGCCCCCAGGTACCGCTGGGTCCTGCTGGCGGCTATGGCGTTTTATGTCATGGTGGCTTTGGTGCTCACCGTGGCTAATCTCTCGATGACGCTGGGCTAGGCCGTCGTCGTAGATCGAATAACATCTGAGCGCGAGGACCGCTCACGAAGCACCACCGGATTGCACGCCGTGCATCACACTGACATACAAGGATAGTCGAGACGTGAATCATACTCCTGATTCTGTTCACATGCAGAACACCGACGGAACCCCGAGCGATACCGCCGAGGTACCCGTTGCATCGGCGACCCCCGAAGAACAGGCGCAGCCCGCCGAAGCGACCGAACCCGAGATGAGCATCGCCGAACTGCCCCCGCACCTGAACCCCGCCCACGAGGACTTCGATCCCTCGGCGGGGCTTGAGCGTTGGGCCGAACAGATGGACGTCTACACCGGCCCCGACGCGATGCTCGACTTCAACCAGGTCG
>ERZ773066.550-NODE-550-length-20692-cov-3.016572_pt1 | contig 20692 bp, 17 predicted proteins | sample MGYA00580573_ERZ773066 | MGnify/ENA primary metagenome ERZ773066 (study PRJEB29015, sample SAMEA2738128) | human oral metagenome | biome: human oral; feature: human-associated habitat; material: saliva | place: China | collected 2203 ... | reverse complement strand
TATTTATTCTAAGACAGCCTTGATGCGGCGAATACCAGCGGCGGAAGATTCTTCCTTTTTGATTTTGAATTTACCAAGCAAACCGGTATGCTCAACATGTGGGCCGCCACAGATTTCACGCGAGACTGGCTGATTGAAATTGCCGATTGTATAGACTTTGACTTTTTCTGGATATTTTTCCCAGAACTGACCATGAGCTTTTAGGGTATTTTTTGCGTACTCTTTATCATACTCAGCGAATACCACTGGATGATCCTCTGAGATCCAGAGATTAACCTGGTCTTCAAGTGCCTTGATCTCCTCTGGGGTTAGTTTGCGGTCAAGGTTAAAGTCGAAACGCAGACGTTCGGAGGTGATATTGGAACCAGACTGACCAATATTTTTATCGACGAGCTTCTGCAATGCAGCAAGGAGTAGGTGTGTTGCGGTGTGATATTTGGTAGACATTTCACTATGGTCTTCAAGGCCGCCTTTAAACATGCCTTCGGAAGCAGTCTTAGAGCGTGCACGCTGCTCGGCAAGGCACTGCTCAAATTCTGCCTGCCAGTTTTCGCTAAGTTGAATATTTTCTCGCTGAGCTTCCTCTACGGATAATTCAAGTGGAAAACCATAGGTATCCTGCAGCATAAATAGTTCCTTGCCAGAGAGACCGGAAACTTTCATTTTGTTGAGTTCTTTAAGTCCGCGATTTAAAGTTCTACGGAAGGCCTGCTCTTCACGAATAAGAACAGCGAGCGCATCTTTTCTATTGTCAAGAATTTCATCAGAGAGGTCAGCATAATTCGCTTCAATTAACGGGATCATCTGGGCAAGAAAATCCTGCTCAATGCCAAGATTGAGAGCCTTAAGAATGGCACGACGAATCAGACGACGCATGGCGTAACCTTGTTTACGGTTACTTGGGGTAAGCCCCTGGGCAGCTAGGAGATAAGCGCCGCGTAAATGGTCGGCAATAATGCGCATATCAGACGTATTTTCTTTGTAGGTTTTGCCAGAAATTTCTTCAAGTTTTTTGATTAGAGGACGTAAGAGCGAGGTTTCAAAAACATCGAAGGAGTCGATGGCAGCCGCCGCGATACGTTCAAGTCCGCCGCCAAAGTCAATGTTCTTGTACTTAAGTTCAGAGAAGCTACCATCCTCATTACGCTTATATTGCATAAAGACCTGATTGCCGATTTCCATGAAGCGCGCACCGTCAGAGGCTGGATGAGACTTACCATACTTTGCAACATCCTGTTTATCTTCGCCAAAATCATAGAAGACCTCGGAATCTGGACCACACGGATCACCAATTGGGGTAGTTTCTACACCACCGCCACGGCTCCACCAGTTTTCATGGTCGTCATAAAAGAAAATATGTTCACCGTCAAAAATTCCACGCTCTGCTCCATTTTCTGCGCTCCCAATTTCGGCAATTTTGGCATCGACACCGGCTTCTTTAAAAACTTGCTGCCAAATTTCAGCTGCTTCCGTGTCTTTTGGAATACCATATTTTTCACTACCAATAAAGCAAGTGACATAAATTTTATGTGGATCAAGTCCAACTACTTCTGTCAAAAATTTGAAGAAGGCCGGAATTTGTTGCTGCTTGAAGTAATCACCAAGCGACCAATTACCAAGCATTTCAAAAACCGTGGTGTGTCTTGGGTCACCAACATCTTCGATATCCTGAAGACGCAAGCATGGTTGAGAATCAGAAAGTCGCTTACCAGCTGGATGCGGCTCGCCAAGAAGAAATGGTAAAAGTGGCTGCATACCAGAACCCGTAAACAGGGTAGTAGGGTCATTTTCCAGTACTAACCTAGCCGGAGCAATTACCTGGTGGCCGAGTTTTTGCTGATATTCAAGAAATTTTTGACGGATTTCACTTGCATTCATAGCAGATATTATACCACGCGAGAGGAGAACTTTTTGGAATTCAAGAGAGTAGAGAGTGGAGCAAGAAGCAGTGCCGCGACAATGATAACGAGAATATCAGTACTAACGCCATACCAAAAAACTTGCGGAACATCTTTCAGACTAAAGGCTAGTGCGGCTTGAATATTAATTAACTGACCACGAATTAGATGAAAGAGAATAAGGATGAACGAAGCAACAAAATAGGCAAAGATGAGTGCACTGACGATCAAGATGAAGAAATAAATACCGTAAAATATTTTTAGCTGAGACTTTGTGGCACCGAGACTACGATAGAGTGCAATTTCTTCTTCATCTTGTGCAATTAGTCTGGTATTTGTGGAGAGAATAACGACTGTAGCGACAATAAATAATATGAAAGAAATGATTCTGATTATAATCTGGAAGAAATTGAAGGTGTAGGTAATTTCTGGAGACAAACCGAGTATTACTTTTGCGTCGTAACTCCTATCGTCTGGTATAACTCTTTGAAACCTAGCTTTACCCTGTTCAAGATATCGATAGGCGTCTTTTTGGTTATCGAAAATCGCATAAACTATTTCGTATTTAACATTTTGCCCGGTCTGCCAGGAATCTTGATTGCCATTATCGACCGCAATTGGCTCAAAACCTTGCAGCGGAATATCATCAAGTAATTGATTTAAGAGTGTTGTATCTACATTTTTTTCTAGTGTGTAAAATGAATAGTCGGATAGATGGTAACTACCTGGCAACAATCCAACAACAAAAAACTTCGCACCGTCCTTATTTTCAAAAGTTTTTCCTAGTATTTTATCTCGATAATCCTGATATTTGGAGAGATATTCGACGGCAGTGAGTTTATTTATTTTATTATTTTCTTGGCCCAAGAGTGATTCACCAAAGGATGTGGTAGTAAGAATCGGAATGACATCTTTTGGTGCATTCGACGGATCAACTTCGATTAGATTCTGAACAGAGGATTTTGGCAGAACTGGAATATTATTTCTAGTAACGGTTCGGATGTTTTTGAGAATCTTCCCACCAAATTTTTCAATATCTTGAACCATCTCAGCGCTACTAATTTCTTTTGTCTCTTTTGTTTCTTTTAGGCTAATATATGGACTGAGGTTATTTGCGGAAATTATAACTTGGCCACCAACTTTTGACTGCGAAAATTTAATGTAAGAGTCCCTAAGTCCAGTAAAAAAGAGATTTATTGTAAAAATGAGACAAAATAATATAGACATGGCAACGACGAGTTTATAGCTGCGACGAAACTGCCTAATAAATTTTCGAAAACTTAATTTTAAAACATCCGTAAAGTACATTTATGCTCCTTTTATGCGCTGTGAAATTTTCTTGGTGAAGAATTGATCAATACACAGAAGAAACGATAGAAAAGACGAGGCAAAAAGAGAAATAAATAAGTATATGAAGTCTTTATTGAACCCAAAAGTACTAACTTTGGGATTAGTACCACCAGGAAAATATGACAAAAGCCAGTCCGTGAAGTATGGTTCAATCCAAATTTTTGACAAACCTGCCATGATGCCTCCGACAACTAACATCATGACTATGATATAAAAGCAGATTTCTTGTATGTAACTAAAATAGATAAAAAAGATCTGTTTTTTGGTGGCACCGAGTGAACGATACATGAAGATTATTTTGTCATCACTAGAAACTATATGTGAGATGATGAATACAAAAATCAACATCGAGGCGATGATTAAGATGATAATAATAGGAATGATCTTTTCATTTTTCGTATCTTCCAGTGTTTGTTTGGCACTAATTTTCCGACTAAACAACTCCGTTATGTGATACTCGTCACTAGCATAACCAAATTCCCTAGTATCCTTACAGTTATAATATTGTTCAGCCTGCGCTAATTTTGTAAACTTTAAAATAATTGCAGAGTCATTCACGGTAATTCCATATCTATCTAGTTGAGACTGAGATAATTCAATCTTTTCGCCATGATATTTTTTGGCTCGTCTTTCTATTAAATCATCATCTTCCCCTTCATATTCCGAGAGTAAATAAACCTCACCATCATTGATTTCATTGGAATAGTTCTTAAGCGTTTGCGCAAGACCATTCGTAATAAAAATCAGTGCGGCAATCACAGAGTAGAGAATGCCGATCGAAACAATTGTAGTAAGACTTTTGATTAGATTGGAGATAAATAATCGATGGGAAATCCTAGTGAGTTCACTGAACATAGATGGTTCCATTTTTAACAGTGACAAGCTGAGTAGCAAACCCAGCCACAAGTTGACTATGGCTTGAAACTATCACGGTGATCCCGCGCTGCAACCTAATGTTATTTAGTAACTGTAAAATAATATTGGCATTTTTTTCGTCGAGATTGCTAGTTGGTTCGTCTGCCAAAATTATTTTTGGATTTAATAGCAACGCGCGTGCAATGCAAGCTCGTTCGGCTTGTCCGCCAGAAACTTGACTCGGTAGACTACTCAATACTTCTGAAATACCTAGATTTCTAGCTAATTCTCTAACACGCTGATCGCGTTCCACTCTGGGCATTTTAGCAAAAACACCCGGTAAACATATATTTTCAAAAAGAGTAAGTTGTGGCTGCAAATATGAGCCCTGGAAAATTAGACCAACTTTATGACGATAAAAATCCGTTCGCTGTCGTGCATTAAAATTTTTAAGATTTTGCTGTTCAATAATCACTTCGCCAGAAGTTTGAGGTTCTAATCCGCCCATAATATTTAGTAATGTGGTTTTACCAGAACCACTTTCACCCATCAATACCGTAAACGAACTGCTTGGGATAGTGAGATTGACATCACTAAAAATAACCTTATCTTTATATTTTTTAGTAATGTTTTTTAACTGTATAATTTCCATTTGATCTATAATCCTTATGTTATACATAATTATTTTAATTGTCAATCAAGTATCAAGTGGCTTCAGTAAAATATAGACATAACCATAATTGTATGGTATGTTGGGATTAGTTTATAGCGACTGGCGAGTCTTCACAATTATAAATATCCATAAGTCAAAGGAGAAAAATGAGAAAATTAATAACCCTATTTATAATTGGAGTACTCGGGATAATTGCGATTTTAATGTTGAAAAAAGCCATCACTAGTGATGGATCAATTAGCTTAATTTGTAAAAATGGAGAGGGTACAATTACCTTAAAATTTGACCCGACTAGTGACACGGCAATTTCTGCCAAGCGTCAGGATGGTTCGGATTATGTAGTTGAGGGGATTGATGAAAAAATCGAAAAGGTGGGAGTAATGCGTTTTATCGAAGATTTTACCCATGATTTTGAAATCCACAAAGGTGGAACCTGCTTCAAAAGGTAGGTTTTTACTTTAACTTTAACTTTTGCTTTGCAGTTTTACTTTGTAGTTTTTTGCGTTAGCGACTTTTTCTAACGGAATTATTCAATAATACCACCACCCACACAGGCGTCGCCAACATAAAATACGGCAGATTGACCGGCGGCGGGACGCCTAAATTCAGCATCGAAGACGAGGGTGGCAGTTTTAGTGGTATGATCATTTTTTAGTAGGGCAGTTTGCAGACTAGCGCGATGACGAATACGCACATCAACGCGGCTTGGTAAATTAACTATCTTACCCGACTGATCAAAAAGTGGGCGTAAAAATACATCTTTAAGTTTTAGTTCTTTAGTCCAGAGGTCCGGATTATTGATATTGCGCGAAACATAGACGATATTCTTATCCATATCTTTATCGACAATATAATATGGCAGACCACCACTAAGACTTAAGCCATGTCTCTGACCAATCGTATAGAAAATCGCCCCTTCATGAGTACCAACCACCTCCTGTGTTTCACGGTCCACGATTTCACCAGGATTAACTTCAAAATATTCTTTGAGAAAGTCACGAATCCCCACCTCTCCGACAAAACAGACCCCCATCGATTCTTTTTTATAAGCATTATCTAAGCCGGCCGCGGCAGCCATTTTTTTAACATCTGGTTTAAGAAAATTACCTAATGGAAAGATAGTATGTTGCACCGCGTCCTCAGAGATACGATAGAGAAAGTAGGTCTGATCTTTGTTTTCATCGACGGCCTTCAGGAGGTTTTTTGAATCGGTGCGAGCATAGTGTCCAGTGGCAATAAGATCGGCTCCCTGTTCCTTGGCAACCTCATAAAACAATTTAAACTTAATCTCCTGGTTACACATAATGTCAGGATTTGGAGTGTTACCTTTTTTAAATTCAGAAAGCATATAGTCTACAACTTTTTGGTGGTATTCTTCCTCAAAATCAAAGATACGGAAGTCGAGATCAAGCTTAGTAGCCACCCGCTTAGCATCAGCAAGATCTTCCGCCCAAGGACATTTCATGCCAGGAAGGTTACGCGACCAGTTTTTCATATAAACCCCAACCACATTGAAGCCAGCATTTTTGAGAAGAAGGGCTGAAACAGAGGAATCTACACCGCCAGACATACCAACAAAGACCGTCTTTTTGGCATTCTTCTGTTTTTCGGCTTCGGTATATTCCTGCATACTTTCCTTTCTTAATTTTTTATCCATTTTTACGTTTTTAAATTTTCAATTTTAATCTATTAGTTTCAGGCGTCTTGCTTCCTGGTTGACTACTTCAGCAAGATTATCAGCGGCCGTTTTGATATCGTCGAGGGTAGTATCTTTACCGAGAGTAATGCGGAGAGAACCAGTGATTTCTGAATCCGACAATCCAATGGCTGAAAGGACGTGAGATTTTTGCCCCTTAGAGGCAGCACAGGCGGCACCGGTGGAAACATAAATGCCGCGGTCCTCTAATTTAAAAATTAAACGCTCAGCATCAAGCCCATCAAAGCAGACCGGAATGAAGTTTGCCAGTTGGTGTTTCGGATTCCCCAGCCAGAGTGGAGTAATTTTGGTTTTTTGTTCAATAATTTCACGAAAAGTTTTAGCTAGGACTTGATACTGTTTACGACTACTTACGAGATGCTTTTTTGCGAGTTCACTGGCGACGGAGAAGCCGACGAGATTGGGTACATTCTCAGTACCAGAACGTAGCCCCATTTCTTGCCCACCGCCAAAAGTGATGGGGGAGAGTTTAATCCCGCGCGCAACATAAAGTACCCCAATTCCCTTTGGTCCATAAACCTTTGCGGCATTGATCGTTAACATATCAACGCCGAGCCTAGCAACGGAGAGATCAATCAAGCTCATTGCTTGAGAGGCATCGGAGTGAAGATAGATCGGGGTGAGATTTTTAGCTTTTAGACGCTGGTCGCGAACCTCTTGCAAAATGCGGCTAATGTCCGAGAGCGGCTGAATGGTGCCCAGTTCATTATTAGCTAGCGCAACAGAAACCAGAACCGTGTTATCTTTGATTTTTGATTTAAGGTCTTCTAGATCAATCAGACCAGAACGATCAACTTTTATTTTCTCGTAGTCACTTGAGAGATTTTTGGCGGATTCACGCACGGCTGCATGCTCGGTTTCAAGAATTAAACAGTGGGCGATTTGATAATTTCGCAAAACTGTGAAGGCAAGATTAATTGACTCCGTGGCGCCGGCAGTAATGACTAAATCTGGAGATTTGGCACCGATGGAATTAGCTAGGACGGCTTTTCTCGCTTCATATTCCTCCCTAATGTGTTTGGCTGGAAGATAGGAGGCGGAAGGATTATAGAACTTTTCCGTAAAATAAGGTTGCATAGCGGAAAGTACCCGCGCATCGACTGGGGTGGCGGCAGCATAATCAAGATAAATCTGTTTTACCTGTTTGGGAGTATTTTCTAAGCCTAATTCCATAATGTTTTCCATTTTTTAAATTTATCTTCCTAATTATTTAGATACCGAACAAGGCCTCCGTGTTAGCTGAAGTGATTTTGGCAATTTCAGCTTGAGGAAGATTCATTTTTTCCGCTAGCCAGTTTGCAATGTCTTTAATATGACTAGGGTCATTAGTTTCGCCACGGAATGGAACCGGTGCTAAAAATGGGGCATCAGTTTCGAGTAGAATACGGTCTAGTGGTGGCATCGGAAGGGTGGAATAAGTTGCGATACCATTCACGCCAATATAAAAACCGCGGTCGAGAGACTTTTTTAAATTCTTTTTATTATCGGTAAACGAGTGAACTACGCCACGAATTTCCTGGTTGCTGAAGTTATCTAAAATAGCAAAGAAATCATCAAAGGCTTCGCGCACATGGAAAATTAGTGGAAGATGAGAGCGGTTTGCGAGATCGAGCATTTCTTCGAGTAATTTAATTTGAGCGTCACGCGCATCCCGTCCGTAATGATAATCTAGACCGACTTCACCAATGGCAATCGGTGGTTTTTCTAGCTTTGAAAAATCTACGACTGGCCTTGCTTTTTCACATTCGGATGGATGGATACCATAGGACCAGAAGAGCTGGTAGTTTGGATTTTGCAATACAAACTCTGCGGCATTTAGGGAATCCTGGTGGTCAGTGCCGATACAGACAATCTTCTGCACCTGATTTTCGACAGCTTTCTGAAGAAGCTCGGTCTGCTTTTCTGGTGCAAAAAAGTCTTGGTCATGTAGATGACAGTGTGAATCGATAAGATATGCCTGCTCCACCACGGTTTTCCTAGTTAGATTTAGCTTCGCGTTTTCGCTTAATTGGGTCAAGCTGGCGTTTCCTTAAACGTAGACTCTTTGGAGTAACTTCAAGAAGTTCATCGTCAAGAAGGAAGTCAAGACATTGTTCGAGACTAAGATTGGTGTAAGGAGTGAGCTGGATGGCACCATCGGAAGCGTGGGTACGCATATTGGTGAGCTGTTTTTCACGACAAACATTGAGATCAATGTCATCTTTCTTGTTAGAAAGGCCAACAATCATTCCCTGATAGACTGGGACCTGTGGAGGAATAAAGAGAATACCACGAGCCTGTGCCATATCGAGTGCGTAGGCAGTGGAAGTACCAGATTCAAATGAAATCAATACACCATTGCGCTCTGGTTTATATTTACTCTCAATCTCACGATAGCCTTTTGGAATAGAATACATCAAGACGGTTCCCTTTGTGGCGGTCATCAACTGATTGCGAAGACCAATCAGTGCAGCAGTGGAGATTTCGTAAGTGAAGCGAGTGGCACCAGTAGAAGTAAGTTCCTGACTAATTAGTTCTGCTTTGCGAATTCCTAATTCCTGAGAAACAGCGCCCACGTATTCTGGAGAGACTTCGATCGTAAGATCTTCAAATGGTTCACATTTTTTACCGTCAATTTCTTTATAAACAACTTCTGGACGACCAGCTTCGAGCTCGTAGCCTTCACGACGCATAGTCTCAATCAAAACTGAAAGATGTAACTCACCGCGACCAGAAACCCTGTAGCCAAGGCCATCCTGAGCAATTTTAAGTGCGATATTAGTCTCAAGTTCTTTGTTGAGACGGTCGGAAATTTGTCTGGAGGTAGTAAATTCACCTTCCTTACCTTTGAGCGGGCTAGTGTTTGGACCGATATAAATACTGAGGGTTGGTGGTTCAAGCTCGATGGTTGGAAGAGCCTCTGGCGTGTCGCCGGTAGCAATAGTGTCGCCAATATTGGCATCAGCAATACCAGTGACAGCAACGATGTCGCCGGCAAAGGCCTCCTGAACCTCTTCCTTACCAAGACCACGGTAGACATAAAGACGGTCAATTTTAGCATTTTCAGAAGTAACTTTTGGTTCACCATTTTCAAAGGTAGTCTTCATTACTTTGACGGACTGACCGTGTTTGATTTTGCCACGATGGATTTTACCGATGGCGTATTTACCGAGATAATTATCGGCAGCAAGAGAGGCGACAAGAAGTTGCAAGCCTTTACTCTCATCGTCATCAATTTTTGGAGATGGTATATCGTTGATAATGGAGTCGAAGATGACATGGAGATTATCATCAAGATCGGTAGTTTTTCCAGCTTTACCATCACGGGCAACGGCGTAATAAATTGGGTAGTTGAGCTGAGATTCATCTGTTGCAAGTTCCAAGAAGAGATCAGAAATCTCATCCTTAACTTCCTCGATGCGAGCAGCTGGTTTATCAATTTTATTAATGATAACAACTGGCTTTAATTTGAGATCGAGCGCCTTTTTTAGAACGAATTTAGTCTGTGGCATTGGACCTTCCTGAGCATCAACTATAAGAAGCACGCCGTCCGCCATATTGAGGGTACGTTCGACTTCACCAGAAAAGTCGGCGTGGCCTGGGGTATCGATAATATTGATTTTATAGCCATTATAGTGCACGGAAGTCTGTTTGGCGGTAATAGTAATACCGCGCTCGTGTTCCTGATCACCAGAGTCCATAATGAGGGTCTGGTTCATTTCCGCCTGATTATCGCGGAAGGTGTTTGATTGTTTTAGCAAAGCATCAACTAGTGTTGTTTTACCGTGGTCAACGTGCGCAATAATCGCAACGTTGCGAATTTGTTCCTTATTCTCCATAGATTCGCCCTTTTATTACCACAAAATATCAACTTAAATTTCAGTTTGTGATAAGAATATTAATATTAAATTTGCTTTATCATAGCATATTTTGATGATTTTCGATAGGATAAGCGGAATTTAGAACAAAAAAACAGCCTCGCGGCTGTTATTTTTCAAATTCTGGTGAGTCGGGAGGGGCTCGAACCCTCGACACCGGGCTTAAAAGGCCCGTGCTCTAACCAACTGAGCTACCGACCCAGAAGTCTTTTGTATTATACCGCCATTTTCCGGTTTTGGCAATATTTTTTTATGGTTTAAGAGTAAAGTACCCAGGAGCGCCAGGCGCATCGATGCGGGCGTAGGTTTTATCTTTTGGGTTTGAGTTTGCAAATGTAGTACCATTGCCACCACGAATCCTAAAGCATCCAGCAAACATGTACGCTGAATTATTTACCTGATTTGTTATGAATAAATTTGAAGCATAGATTGTTTTTACACTCATCCCGGAAAACATACTGGCCATGTTTATTACTGAACGAGTATCAAAACTAGAAACATCCAATGTTCCATCTAAATTATCCGCCATTGACATGCGAAACATTGCAGTCATATCTACAACGCGTCTTGTATCAAACGAACTAATATTTAGACTTGTCAAACCTTTTGTTCCATTAAACATGCCCGACATATTAGTTACATTACTAGTGTTAAAATTAGACAAATCAAGCTGCGTAAGCTTACCAGCCTCATAGAACATTTTCGACATATTCTCTACATTCCTGGTATCCCAGTTGCTTAAATTTAGATTTTGCAATTTATTTTCTATAGTTACATCACATGCACCCGATTCGGTCGTGCTACTTTTTTGACTAAACATCTCCGACATATTTCTCACATTTTGTGTTCTGAAAGTACTTAAGTTAAGACTGGTCAGTTCAGGCATACATGCAAATACCCTGCTCATATCAACAACGTTTGAAGTATTGATTGCAGTGAGATCCATAGAACCAAATTTACTCATAGCAAACATTTCTGACATGTTATTTACGCTACTCATATTTATATTTGGAAAAATAAAGTGTGATACATTCCTTATTGCTGAAAACATACCGGACATATTTTCAACATTAGATGTATCTAGAGCTGCCAGCACACTATAGTCAGATAATTTAGTACCTGCGACAAAATAGCTCATGTCTTTAACCTTTGGTATATGTAGACCAGTTAAGTTTAAGGACGTCAAGTTGCTACCTTCTAGCATATGAGACATATCTTCGACGTTACTAAAATCAAGTCCGGATAGATTTATTGATGTTGCCTGAGTACCTCTAAACATATTACTCATATTCTTTACATTTTTAGTACTAAATCCAGGCGCATTTAATATTTCTGAATAGTCGCCATTATTTGTTGCAGTATTGTATAGCATTAATGACATATCTTCAACGTTACTTGTATCAAAATTATCAGTCAAAAAATGATTAATTTTATTAGCGGTAAAAAAATATGACATCCTCTTTACTTTTGCCATGTTAATACCAGTGAGGTCCAATAGGTTCATCTCTCTGTAATGATGAAGCCCATAAAACATCTTTGAAGCGTCCTCGTTCATATATACAGTATCAGCGTCACTCCACCAATAAATTATACCTGAATCATTCCATGCATAAATTACACGATATGAATCAGAACTAGATACAACTCTTGCTGACGTAAGGTTTGCTGGAAGAGTGGCTGCGCGTTTAAACTCCCTCATTCTTCCCGCATTCTCTAGGTCGTAAATTATTGTACGGAACTGACTTCCCGGTAAAAAAGTTGCCTCACTAGGAGTAAAATTGGTTGTTGCAGTAAGCAATATTTGTTTAGTATATGTTCCCGATTCAAGTGAAGGCGAGGCTTTAACGCCAAAATTTACAACAATACGTTGAGAAGCATTGTTATTTGTGGCTAGAATAGCGCTAGGTGCGCTAGCTTTTGGGATCGGATTAAAATTAACTGCATCAGACGAATACCCCCAAGAACCCACAGTAAAATTGGATTCGACAAGAGAAGTTCCAATTGAGGGGATTTTCGCCATGCTAGACGGGTTTGTGTGTTTTAAGTCTGTATCCTCATCAGTGCTTGAAATATAAAATGTAAATCCTGTTGGATTATTAGTACTAACGGTAGCAGTAACAGCACCTTGTTTAAAAGCTGAATTTGCCAGATCTGTTGAAGTAAAATGAAAATCCACACTTGATGCGTCATAGCTTGCGGAAATTGTTGTAGGACCACCTGGCGCGGCGTGAGTGTTTTTTATTGGGTCAATAGCCTGACTAAGACCTACAAAAATAGCCATGATAAGAAACCCTATTAGTGGAATATTGGATATTCTAGCAATAGTTTTTATGCCAATCAAAGCCGAAAGATTGCCCGTTTTTCGTTGCAGACCATACATGCTTTCATTATAGCATAAGCGGGTTTATTTTTCGGATAATAGACTCGGATTAATTCTGAGTTTATTTTTTCTTCTTGTCTTCGACAATCTCAGCTTCTTTAATATCCTCGGTGAGATATTGCTTGGCGGCTTTCATGTTTTTAGCAAAGTCTTTAACGTGTTTCTTTAAGATGAAGACATTAATTAGATCGGACACGCCATATACCACTAACATAACACCAACGATCATGATAGCAACAGCCGTGGAGGTGATAGGCTGGAAGATAATCACGCAGCCCGAAACAACCGAAATAAGGTTCATTAAAATCGAGGCAGTGAAGGCGGAGTTGGAAATTTCACGCAAGGCAAGAGTCATGCGGATTTTGATCAAACTAGAGATAACAACATAAAAGCCGATGGCGATTGGAATAATACTAAGGACGCCAGGGTTGGTCAGAATAATCAAACCAAGCAAGATAATAAACGAGCCAAAGACAGTTCCAGAAAGGAGGCCGGTTTGACGTTTGCCGGCGAGGTCGGCACTAATCATATTAATACCAGCGGAGACGAGTGCGATAATAAAAATCCAACGCGTGATTTCAAGACTCAGGGTTGGGAAGAGGGCGAGAAAAGATCCGACACAAACCATCAGGACAGTTGTGTTGATTGCTGCGTTGAGAAAGTTATTAATTTTATTGGTTAGATTTTGCATAAAAGTTCCAAATTACTTAGGTAGATTATACCATAATTATTTTTACTTCTGAGTGAAGTAGCCTGGAGTGCCGGGAGCGTCGATACGAGCATAGGTTTTGTTGGTTGGGTTGCTGGCGGAAAAAGCAGTGCCGTTGCCACCAATAAGATTATTATTATCATAGAATAAGTCTTGAGAGTCATCAACATTATCAAGGACAAATGAATTAGAAGCAAAGATAGTGCGAGAGCGAGTACTACTAAACATATTGTAGGCACTATCTACCTGTGAGGTATCAAAGTTTGATAGATCCAGTACGCTATTATCAGCCATAGCACCTTCAAACATTGAAGACATATCTGTCACTTGTGAGGTATCGAATGAGCTGAGATCAAGATTTGAAAGCTGCGGAGTATTTTGGAACATCGCATTCATGCTCGAAACTGAACTGGTATTAAGGTGGGAAAGATCAAGACTAGTCATACTAGTAAGACCATTAAACATAGAGTACATCTGTGTAACGTTAGAGGTGTCTAAGTTTGGTATTATTAGATTCGTCAGTGATGACATATCCATAAACATCGAAGACATATCTGTTGCTTGAGGTGTATGGAAGCTAGTGAGATCAAGGGTAGTCATATTATTAACACCGCTAAACATACTTGTGAAATTTTCGACATGAGTCGTGTCGAAACCAGACAAGTCAAGATGAGTGAGATTTTTTGAGTCCTGGAACATTGCGGTCATGTCAATTACGGAAGAGGTATTGAGGGGGCTTAAATCTATAGTTGTCATTGCGTCAACCCCACTAAACATATATGACATGTCAGTAACATTGGAAGTGTTGAAGCTCGATATATTGAGATTAACTAGATTCGACATACCGCTAAACATTCCAGACATATTCTCTACTGCATGTGTATCAAAAGTGGTAAGATCCAAATCCGTAATTGCGGCAGAAGAAGCAAACATATACGACATATTAGTTACTGAGGACGTATTGAGACCAGAGAGGTCTAGACTAGTTATACTGCCAAGATCTGAGAACATACTCGACATGTTCTCTACCTTTGAAGTGTCTAGGCTTGAAAGGTTTTGAATATCCGTAAGATTATGCATACTTGCAAACATACTTGCCATATCCGTAACATTAGACGTGTTCAGCGGAGCAACGTCTAAGACAGAGAGGTTCATACTGGAGAACATGCCGGTCATATTCGTAGCATTTCTTGTGTCAATACCTGTTAGGTTCAGCGAGGATAGATTTGAAGCACTGAACATATAGGAAAAATCATTAACGTTACGAGTATTAATTTTCGTAAAATCCATAGAGAAATTGGCTGGGTCGGTGAACTCTGCATTACGGAACATCCCACTTACCGTCTCGGCGCTTTCGATATTAAAATCGCCCAATTTTAAGGATTTAATCTTAGTTCTTTCAAACATGTTTGTTAGATTTTTTGCCTTGGAAAAATCAAGACCAGTAAGATCGATAGTGACATTAGTGGAACCCGAGAATTTTGTTATATCACTGAACATGCCTTTCGCGTCCTCATTAACATAAATAATGTCTTTTTCACTGTAGAAATAGATAGTATGGGTATCAGTATCGGTCCAGAGAATGGTCTCAAAAGCATCCGTGGAAGTCCCTGCGGCTGTGTGTGCAAAACACTTATTTATAAAAGCCTCACAAAAGCCTGGATAAGGGATGGAATAGCCGCGCTTAATTGTGATATCGTGGCCAGGATTAGCTTCTGCCAGCCACCGCAAGCGGGTTATTGTGTCCCAACCTGTGTCCATATAGCTAACAGTCTTAATAGCATTGGTGATTGCAGTAAAAACGATTTCTTTCTGGTAGGTGCCTTCATAGAGGTCTGGGGCAATCTTTACCCCAAAATTCACTGAGGCAGCATTAATAGCGTTTGCGGGGAGCTGTGACTCGGCGATCTTTTCCATAGTACTAAGTTTCGGGATTGGCTTAAAGTTTGTATTATCGAGCGAGTACCCCCAGGAGGCAGTAGTAAAAGCGGTCTCACTAAGGCCGGTAGAAATCGATGGAATATGATTAAAGGCACCATTATCGAGCGAGGTATCTTCATCAACACTTGAGAGATATAGGGCATATCCTTGCGGATGATCGGTCGTCACTGTGGCACTAATCGCTGAAGTTTTCTTAAATTCAGAGCTTCCCATCTCGGTTGCAGAAAAGTCAAGCTGTGTGGATGTGGCTAATAGTGTCAAACTGATCGATGAAGGAGCAGCGAGAGCGGTATTCTGGAAGAATAAAGATAAAGACAAAAGAAAACTACAAAATAAACCAGCGAGAATTTTAAAAAATGGCGCAGCATGCGTCGTTTGAGTAGCCTGCAAAATCTCAGATTGTTGTACTGTTTCCCCTGTTTTCATAATTCCCACACTAATATTGTTTTAATTATAGCATAAGACTTTTTTATCTTACCATCTTGATATGTTGCCGATTTATGTGGTAGTAGTTTTTGATTCCCTAAGTATCTGCGCTGTTATTTTTCAGAAACTTTCCCGGAATAAAAAATCATCAAAATAACAAAAAACATCCTTCTCGGATGTTCATACTGGTGGACGATAGAGGACTCGAACCTCTGACCTCGTCTACGTCAAAGACGCGCTCTAGCCAACTGAGCTAATCGTCCAGTAGTATTATGTTAGCATGATTTTTTAAAATATACAAGAAGATAGGTTTTTGAAGCGAAAAAAACAAAACTATATTTAATTTTAAAAGACACAAAAAAATAGACCCACCTGGGTCTACTTTTTGAGCTTTTACTCTGTAGCGCGTGTTTTATTCTCTTGATGCTTTTAGCGGCGCTTTGCTTTGCGGTTGCGCTTTAATACCATAAGCGCAAAGAATGCTGCGACAAAGAAGACGGCGAGTGAAGTTGAGATGTAATCTGCGTTCGTAAAGTTTGTACCAGCGAAGATTGATCCACCAGTATCTGGCACGAGCGGAGCTTTCTTTGAGGTGTAGTCAAAACAGTACTTGGCGTTACGATCGAGAATATTGCCGAGATTATCATAAGCGGTAAAGACAACACAGTAGTGACCATCTTTAAGATTGTTCTCTGTAACCGGTACAGTCCAGTTGGTTGAACCACCGTGCCCGCCAGTGGTGTCTGTAGTTGGCACATTGATTGGAGCTGGGAGAACTGGGTTACCATTCTGATCATAGATCTGAACATTGACATGATCGACATTTGGACCGTGATCAATAATTACCTGAGGATTATTGTTATTTGGATCGGTTCCGTTGTCTTTGATTTTTAATGCACGATATTCAAAGGTCACAACATCTTCGGTTGATGGTTTATTGTTGATCATTGAAATGATTTTATATGAACCATATTTTCCACCGTTTAATGCTGTAAGGTCAACTTGGTCTTCGTGAGTACCAGAAGTAGCATTACCATGTGGATCGGCCACGGAAATCTGAGGCATTGGATAGGTCGTTTCAGTACCTGCATCGTCTTTATAGACAATGCGCCACTCTATATCCTTAGCTTCAGCATACTGTTGCCTGACGGTCACCTTATCTGAGGTAAAGGCATTTCCATCTGTTGGGAGCTCAATCTGGAGAGCTTCACCACTTGGAAGCACCGTTAGCTGGACGGTAACATTAGTACTATTTGCTGCATAGGTAGGTAATGCAACCTGAATGGTTAATCCGGCCATAGCCAAGGAGGCTAAACCGAATAGACCGATTATTCCTTTTTTCTTCATTTTTCACACTCGCTTTTTTATTTTTATTTTGAACGCTTGACGACTCGCATCGTCCCCTTCTTCTTAACTTATCATCCTCGCGATTAGATAATAAGCTTCGATTTCTGGGCTTGTCGCTTTCTGTAGAGAATTATAAACCAGGCAATTGTGATTGTCAATAGCATAAGCAGGATTACAATCATAAAGATCGGGATTATGAGAACGATTTTTGTTGTGCTACTCGATTTATCCAGTGCGTTCATACTGGATGTAATGCGATAAATACCGAAGGCTGGTGTATCCTCCCAAAGCATTTCGATGGTGCGAGTGGTCTCTGGAAGTACATCATAGCCTTTGCTATCTTCATAGACGACACCACCAAAGATTTTTTCAACTTTAATTTTAAAGATAGCATTAAAATCTGCGTTACCATCATTTTTTACAGAGCCAGTCATCCTAACCTTGCCGGAAGTATAAAAACTATCCATATTGTGGTTCAGGATCTCTGCAGATTCTTTGGTTTCGCCATTGGTACGACCGAAGACACGGTAGCCAAGTCTAGAAATCGTGCGAATCCCACCAGTATTATTGTCGGTTTTTGGAATTGCTTCGACAAAGATCATAGCATACTGACCGCCGCCTGGAATATCGGCTGGGACGGTGATACGATAATGAACCTCTTTGCGCTGGCCAGGCTCAACTGTATAGGTATTTTCCTTCACATATTCGCCTGCTTCATTTTTGAAATCAATCCAGCGACGAAGCATCGTGTGACTTGTTTCATTGGAGAAGTTTGGACTGTATTTTTCGTTAGTAACGGAATATGGAGTGACATAGACCTTAAAATCATAGGACTCAGTACCAGTATTGTCGACATTGAATGAATATTCGTTAGTCTCGCCCTTATTTAACGCAACGCGATTATCAGTCGGAGAGACCTGAATGCGCATGGCTGGTTTTTCGGTCTCTTCGGCATGAACAACAGGGGTTTTAGGATAAAATGTAGCACCTGCAACTACTCCGACAGCTAGGAGACAGACAGCTATTGCTTTGTTTAAGAAACGAGTAAGATTCTTTTGGGTTGAAGTAATTTTAGATTTTGCTAACATGATTTATCCCGGTTTTCCTATTAATATTAAGCACGTGAATTGGTTTTACGCTCGCGATTTCTTGCAACAAGCCAGAAAATAACAGATAGAATGAAGAGAACAATGAGTACAATGAGCCAGACTGGACAGACGATAACTAGTTTGCGCTCAGTTTTAGTCTCCGAACCGTATTTAATAATTTGCTCTACATTGAAAATACCGATGGCTGGTGAATTAGCCCAAAGCTCTTTATGGTAGCGCTTAGTGGCAGGTAGGGTGTTTAGGACGGTTGGTTTCTCTTCGTTAGTATAGATTTCTTCGTTTGAGAAGAATGGATAAACCTTAAGACTTACACTTAATTCGGCGTCGACGTTACCACAGTTTTCCACACGACTTTCACCAAAGATTGGAGGATTAAAGAGGAATGATGGTAATTTATTCTCTAAAATCCTAGTACAACGATTAATTTCACCATTGATGTGCGAATAGATGACCATTCCGACGCGTGAGATAGCCTGGATATTTGACTTATCATCGTTTTCCTTCACAGTTTCAACCATAATAGCGCCATACTGACCGCCGCCTGGGGCATTCTGTGGAACACGGATGGTATAGTTTATAGTCACTTCAGTATCGGATTCGAGATGACCGGTATCCTGGCTAAAAGTAAACCAGTTAGCGATTTTGAGTCCATCCTTAGAGCCATCAAAGACTGGATCATAGTTTTCGCCCTTGACCTCATAAGAAGAGGCATAGACTTTAAAATCGAAAGCACCGGTACCGATGTTTTGAACCTTGAAGCTACCTTCCCTTACTTCACCTGGCTCAAGACCACCGAGCTGTTGTTTTGATGGAGAAACCTGTAAGAATGTCTTCTGGCGCTCTACCGCAAAGGTCTGGTTTGAGGAAAGCAGAATTGCACAAATCGAGAAAAGTGCACAAGCAAAAATCTCCATTAAAATATTATGTTTTTTAGTCATTAACCTCCTTTTTATCTAGATAATATTATACACAAGCAAAATCAAAATGACAAGCAAAAACCGCCCTGATTCGGGCGGCTTTTGGCTCCTAATTCGAGGTCACAAATTAGAGAGTGGTTGCGGTATAGACGATCGTATCCATGTAGGTGCCCTGAGCCTGTGCAGTACCGGTTGCGACGCCGTAGGTCATCTGGATGTCTTCCTGAATGCCGGTATGTGCGGTATTTGGATTGGTCTTAACTACCTGGTCGGTTGTAGCAATTGCGGCCTTAGTTAGGTCACCACCAGAGAGGTTCCAGCCTGCAGTACCAGCAACGAGGTTGCCTGCTTGAGCTGGGATAGTTTCAGTAGTATCACCAGAAGTCATAGCAGTAGTTGAATCGGCGTCTTTAACAGTGAGCTTGTAGCCGTTTTTGCTGTTAGTAGCGACGGTTAATTTAGTTTTTAAGGTGGTAGTGTCGAGAGCACTTGGAGTCATGGTGACTTCAGTTGAAAGGTTGTCAGCTGAAAGTGCAATAACTGAGTTAACATTTACTTTAACGGCAACGCTTTGGCTGCTGGTTGCAGCAAAAGTTGCTACCGGAAGTGAAGCGATACCGAGGGCGGTGGTTAAGCCTAATCCTAGTACGACACTCTTAATCTTGGACATAAGTCTCCTTTTTGTTTTATTGATATAACCTTTTGTGCTTATATTATAGCTTAAGCACGATTCATATGTCAATCATTTTTGTAATGATTATGGTTAATATTATGGTTGACGTTGTGGCTAAAGTTGTGGCTAACGCCGTGGTTGATTTTTAGTAATTTTTAATCACATATTTTATTTTTTGATGCTTCGAATTGTATTAGTATTCGATAGAAAAAATAGCCGCTAATTGCGGCTATTTTTTGTCTTTTAGCTTAATTATTTAGCGACAACAGTGTAGACGATAGTGTCTTGGTAGGTACCAGGAAGCTGAGAACCACCAGTTGCGATGTCGTAAGTCATATTAAGAGAAGTATTAACAGGGCCAGTTGATTCTGCAACTTTGAGGGCGGTTTGACTTTGCTTTACCATAGCAGTATCAGCAGTAAGGAGGCCGCCTTTGATACTCCAGGTACCAGAACCAGCAGTTGCACCAGTAGTACCAGCAGCGATGACGTCAGTACCAGCGACAGTACCAGTGTGACCAGCGGTCATATTGGTATCTTCATCGGCGTCTTTGACGTTGACAACCATACCATTAGCAGCGTTGGTTGCATAGGAAATGCCTGAAGTAGCGTTCTTAGCCTGGTTTGGAGCTGCGTTACCACCATTAGCGACACCATTGTCAGCTGAAACAGCAACAGCGTCACCAACAGTAAGCTGAACTACAACGTTCTGGGTTGCTGGGACTGAACCATCAAGAGCGATTGGAGCAGCGAAGGTTGCGACTGGGAGAGAAGCAATACCTAAACCAGTGATAACACCGAGAGTTGCTACGATTTTTGCATATTTTGACATAAATTTCCT
>ERZ773066.541-NODE-541-length-20962-cov-11.921844_pt1 | contig 20962 bp, 21 predicted proteins | sample MGYA00580573_ERZ773066 | MGnify/ENA primary metagenome ERZ773066 (study PRJEB29015, sample SAMEA2738128) | human oral metagenome | biome: human oral; feature: human-associated habitat; material: saliva | place: China | collected 2203 ... | reverse complement strand
CTTCAAGCCAAAAGGAAACAACAAGCAAGGTGACTACAGAGTCCGCAAGTAAAACAGAAGCAGGCCAAAAAAAGGAGCAGAAGTCAGAAACAAATAGTGCGACAGAAGCTACAACCACTCAAGCAGAACAAACGGAAGATAAGCAAAAATCACAAGAGGCTTACGCTAAGTTTGTAGGGACTTGGGAAAATTATGCGGGAACAACTGCAACAGTCACAGCTGATGGAATCGTGACCATCCAAAGTTCAAATGGAACATTTAAATACGAGATGGGTCAAGTAGAGGAAAAAGATGGCTACTACTCAACAGGTATTCATCTTGTCGGTGGTGGACAAGGGGCACGACTGATTTTTACCCCAGCTGGAGTCCCAAATCAAGTGACAGGTACAGACGGTAGCCAAGATGTCTTGTCTATCGGTCAATCTGTAAGCGACAAAGATAACCAGTTTTACCGTAACTAAGAACATCAATCAGAAGTTAGGGTGGAGCAATGTCCTTGCGTTCTAACCAATTTTAAAAGGAGTATAAAATGAGTATGGCTTTTGTTATTTTCTTTATTATCTTTATGTTACTAATCTTTGTTTTTGTAGCAGGGATTGTTTATTGGGCTATTATCCACGCCAATAAAAAAAACAAAGAATACCAAGCCTTTGCAACTGCACACGGCTATCAATTTGACAAAGCTCAAGGGAGTGACTATTATAGAGATTATTCTTCTAAGAAAACGAGTAGCGGGCTAGTCATAACTATTTCCCAAAACCCGTATGTAGAAAAGTATGCCAATTTTAGCCATTATCCTTTCGGCCGAGGATATAAGAAAATGGTCGCCTATGTCATTTCAGGCGATTATCGAGGGACATCTTTTCAAGCATACACCTATCTTTTTACAGGCAATGAATTTGAGAAACCAGGTTCAGGTGGTGTCTTTAATGTTGTCATGATTGAATGCCCAAATACACCAAAAGGTCAGCTTTCAGAGCAAGTTTTCTACGAAAATGGATTTCTATGCGAATACCAACGTGGAAATCTAAATGTAGAAACCATTCATGATCGAGTGAACCAACTAGAAAATATTGCTCAAGGTTTATAATTCTTTCATTTTTTATCTCTCTTTGGGAAAAAATCTATCAATGGTGTCATAAAATTGGAGGAGTAAATGAAGAAATCAATTTTTAAAGCTAGTTTTGAAGAGAGTTTGAATTTAGAAGATGATGGATTTTTACAGTATCAGAAACAAGATTATTATAATAAACTTGGGAAAGCCTTTAAGAAAGGGAGACCTTCCTTTTGGTTTGGTATTAAAACTTTTATTCTTAGTCTGTTGTTTCCGATAGGTTTAAATTTCATGATCCTTGTTGTTGCGATGTCCTTACATGATTCTGATCCTAAGGATTTGAGATTGCCTATTTCTCAGCATCCTTTACTAACAGTTGAAGTGTATTTAATTTGTTTATTAATTTGGTTGTTATTGGTATTAATGGGTAAATTATTTAAACGGACGTTTATCCTCCCTTATCGTTATCGCTTTCATATTATAACTTTTACGATATGGTTTATGTTTGAATTTAATTTGCTAGCCATAACAATTACGTTACCTATATTAACAACATGGGGGATCTTGGTATTTTTTGGACTTCTAGTATTCTTGGCTTATGTAATGTTAAGAACGGAGCTTAGAAGTTTGAAAAAACGAATGTATGGAGAAGTTAAGTCACCTACCTTACAAGATAAAATTGCCAAAGGTATTGCTATTTATGGAGCCGGTATATTGGGCTTGGCTGTGATTGTTAATTATATTTTCAAAGCTTTTTCTATTAATTTTGCATCTTCTATAACTGGTTTTGGTCTCTTTATATGTTGGATTTTGTTAAATATTGGTTTAATAGCCATAATTGTATTTCTGGAGTTTCCTTTCTTTTTAGAAGGCTACTATAAATGGAAATATCCTGAAGAATACCGCGAATGGGAAGGTAAGTCTGTCGAAGAGTGGTATGGGAAGGCCTACTTGAAGAAGCATCCAGAGCTCTTAGGAAAAGATACATAAAGAATATGAACCGCTACTATCAGGATTTATGAAAGGCTAAAAATGAATCTTAAAGTATGAGAGCTCATTTTAGTTATAAGAAAGGAAGGCAAATGGATGCAATAAAATTAAATAAACCATCATATATTTTATATTCTGAAAGCAATGCTGAAACTGTGGAATTAGTTCAGTCTATTAGCAGTGAAGATGAACTTTTTATCTTTCTTGATAATTATAACTGGGATAATGGTTTTGAAGTAGAAGGTAGAGAGTGGAAGTGATGGAAAAAAATGAATGGGAAATAGGTTCCTTGGATAACATCAATCTGACTAGTTAAGGAGAGGGAGTTCATGTCAAAATCTTCAAAGAAAAAGAAAGTAGTAATCGAAGAACGCTACCACGGTCCTTTGATTACAAATGGGGTTAGTTTAGGATATATTAAGCTTCTACCCCCGATTACACTAGCAGTCTCTTTTATGGCGTATTTTGGGACGACCTATATCGATCATATTGGCATTTATAAAATCTTGTTCATTGTTTGCATGGTTATTAGTGGTGTAGCAATCCCACTCTCTTTCTTTGATCGTTTTATTTTGAAATTCAAGAGTTTTATCTATCTTTTTGTTTCCATACTTGTTTTGATTTTAAACGTTGGCATGACTTTTGCAGGCTTGACTATGCTAGTTGGTAATGACGGGATCTATTCAGTCTGGGCACTTATTTACAATCTCGTAGCTCTCTGTATCCTGCTTTTTGCTACTGGTCTTTATTCCTGGTATTATCTTCCTAAAAATCAGGGGAAAATCTGGGCTTTCAACCGATGGGAGACTTATGGTGGTGAAGACAATGCCAAGAAGCAAGAGCGATTGTTTAATGTTGGAGTTGCTTTTGTAGCTGTCATATTAGCACCAGCTATTCTCACTGGCTACATTGAGAATGTCTTTGGTGTTTTCTTGGGCATCTTGATGAACCTCTTTTTACCAGCTCTCATAGTGGATGGAGTTCAGGCGGCACACTATGTACGCAAACACCCAGAATATGAAGAGTAGGATTAATAATTGAAGAATAAACTAGAAAGAAAAGAAGTCATGATGAAAACAAGACCTAAAAAGTTAGTGATTCACCAACTTTATGGCTATGAAGAAAAAAATTTGCTAGATATTCCAGTGGAATTACTTTGTCAAGAAATCTATCCTTTATGTTGGGAATTTATAGAGGATATGCTAGATGTTGTGTATTCAGATGGGCCAGTATACTTTAAAAGTTACCCTTTTTCTGGTACAAATGTCTTATCAATTTTTTCAACATTTGGTAACGAAAGTAATCCTACAGGGAACTATGATGGACCTATTCTTTTTGAAGATAAAGTTTTAGTGAGCAGTGATGACTTTGCAGCATTTTCTTCAGGGAGTTTAGGGGAGTATTATGAGACTTTGGCTGCAAAATATGCAGGTGAAAATTTAGAATCCTTGGCAGTCTATCATGTGCTTTATCATCCTGGCAGAGAAATTATGGTTGATGCATATAGCAGTTGGGAGGTGGATTAATGGAATATATTGTGGCGGAAGGAGTATCTAATGATGCTGTCTTTGAAGCTCGGAATGTAATTAAACAACGAAAAAAATTTCATGTGAGTCAGATGCAGGATGAACTGGAGTCGTTTGTGACTGCTATTGAAAAAGCAGGAGGGCATCCCGATGGACCAATTGTCTATAGCTTGAACAATGTTCCTGAAGATGGAAATATGGATGTAGAGTTTCTACTTCCATTACAAGAGGAATATTTGGAAGTAGAGGGAATGCGATTCTCTACATATTTTGAAATTAATAATGTTTTAATGGTTTCATTAGATCATGATTATGAAGAATTAACGAAAGAAGCTTATGCGCGTTTACTATGGACATTGGAACAGAATGACCAAGAACTAAATACCCCTTTTTATCATATCTTACAGACTGAGGGTGCAGGTCGTGTAACTGTATTGATTGGTTATGCGTATTGATAATGACTCGTTGTCAACGGAAGTGGGTTGATGAAAAGGTATAATCTGGAGAGGACTAAATTGGTTCTCTCCTTTTTAATATTTAAGTGTTGGCGATGAAGTAACTTAGCAATTTGAGAAAAATTTAGGCCTTGCGTACGGTAAACAAGAATACTTTCACGCTCATCTATGGTAAAATGATGGTAGCTCATAAGATTTCCTTTTGTAACTAGTTCGTTCAATTCTATTTTACTAGAAAATCTTATGAGTTTTTTTGTGCACTTATATTGTATATTCAAGCCATAAAAAAACAAATTCTATTATAAGTTATAGTCCGCGAAAAACTATTTAACTTTATCATCCTAATATTCCAAACACGCCTAATCATACGTTTGAATATTACGATAAATCGTGATAAACTAAAATAGTTAGATTGTATAGATATTTTGATAGTATTTATCACTTTTTGTGAGTAGTGATTACCTTTTTAAAGCGGGAAATTGGCACTGCACCCAAAAAATGAGACACAAACAAAATTTATTAAATGTCTTGACATTGTTTATTATAAGGTGTACAATAAGAACAAATATAAGAACACAAGGAGGCCAATTATGGCAGCGATTTCACTATCACCAGAACAACTTACCTCACAAGCATCAGTCTATTCAAATGCTCGTGATCAAATTGAAACTGCTATCCAAGCAGTAAACTCTGCTAATGGAGAAATGCAAGAGCACTGGCAAGGTAGCGCTTTTGATTCTTACCTTGAGCAATATAATCAATTGCATGCTAGTGTAGTTAAATTCCAAGATTTGTTGACTGAGATTAATCAACAATTGGTTAGCTACGCTAATACTGTGGCTGAACGTGACGCTGCGGATGCTGGCGGTTTTGGACTCTAATAAGAGAACTCTGGAATGGAGGGATGGGAGTACTTCCTATCCCTCTTTAGTTTAGTTGAAATTTCGATAGAGGAGAGTAACAATGTCAGATGCATCCTACTACCAAGGTCTAGCGAATCAAGAATCGCAAAATTATAACCAAGCTGTCGCTCAAAAAGGAGTGGTTGACGAAAAAATTACTCGCCTGGAGACTGCAAAGACAGATTTATCCACACAGATAGAAAGTTTTCAAACAGATATTATAGACGCTTTGGAGAAAATAAAAGGAGAAGATGAATCTCAGTTCAAGGGTGATCGTAAGACTAAATATACCGAGAAGTATGAAGCAACTAATACTGCTGCTACGACTAATAAAACAAGCCATGATACAAATTTAACCGATATAGCTAATAAGATTGCGGAACTTCAAACGGAGTCTGAGAATTTACAGGCTACAGCTAATACAGCTTATACTAATATGTTGAATTATCAAACAATGGCAAACAACGCAAGTTCGTGATAAAGGATGGAAGGATAAATGGGGAAAAAAGGAACGGATTATGAAGTTTGGACAGGCCTGACTTCTACTGTTAATACAAATATCTCTGGGATTTCAGATGTTGCAGAGTTGAGTTTTGCAACTACAACGATGACGCCTTTTACATCTTTTAATGATGACATTAAGTCTTTTAATGAAGCTATTGGGTCTCTGAAGACCTTTACAACTGGGGATGTTACTCGCATGAATCAAGCTGCTGAAAATAAAGTAACAGATGACCAAAATCAGGCAAATGCTAAATAAGAAAGTTACTGGAAAGGAACTCGATAATGAGTGAGTTGAGTAATTTATACAAAACAGCCTTATTTCAATTAGAAATTAGTGAAGCTGAGCAATCTGTTTTAGAACAAGTTGGCTATTCCTTAGTCGGTCAAGCTGATGCTTTTCGTAGACTCCAACTGGTGATTTTGAAGAAAGAGTCTCAGTATAGATACAGTAGTTTGCTTGGGACATCTGTTGTGATGGACTTTGACTGGGACAGTTCAACAGTATGCTTGACGTACTTGGAGTCAGAAGTCAGATTATCAATGAAAGACTTTATGCTTTGGCTGGCCTATACGGACTTACTGCTAGCTCCCATTATCCCTTTGGGTAGTTTGGTGGAGTTGGACCGTGAGTTACTTCCTGACGGGTTGGTATCTGCCATGGAGGATGCAAAAGTTCCTTTTATGGCAACAATCATGGGGCGTAGAATTATTTCTGGGCCAGACGATAAGGAATATATAGATTATATGGCTAGTATTTATCCTTATGGTATGAGATTGGATGTAGAGCCTTTGTTTATTCCAAGTTATTTAATTTCTCGGGTTGTTCAAGAAGGCTATAGCGATGTACTGGATCAAAACTATGTAGACAAGCAGTATCGTCGGGACTATTTCCAACATAATATTTTTTCAATAACATATAGTACAGAAGGAGGAGACTGATGAAAATTGATATGACAGAGGTTCAGAATCAAAAAACTGCCTTGTCTACCTCACAAACATCACTTTCAAATCAAATCGAAACTGCAAAGTCCTCATTTGTGAGCTTGGTCAACTCAGAAAGTCTTAAAGGAGATGTCAAATCAGCAATTAATGCTAAGATTAGTAATCATCAGATTCCGCTCTTGACGAATTTTTCCAACGCTATGTCTGTCCTCTCTGCTCAATATGACAAAACGATTGAACAGTTTCAGACGACAGTATCAGAGACTGCCGCAGATGCAATTATTGATACAGACTACTTACAGGGCATCTTAGATGATTTTTCAAGTATTGAGACCAGTATTAGTACGGTGGATAAAGCAACTGCAAATATTTATAACTCAATCTCTGACATTATTAGTCTGACTAACCCAGATGCTAGTACCATTACAACACCATTATCAGAAGGTAAAACCATTCTAACGGATACCAAAACGAATATGGAAAGTTTCAATGGTTGGCAACGTGGGGACGAATATAGTGAGTTATTGCTAGTACAAGCATCTGCAATAAGAGGCTTAGAGACTGCGGGAGAAAGTTCGTTTACATCAGAAGAGGCGAAGGCATTTTATAATGATACTGCTTTCATGGATGGGGTTGTAGAAGTTGTAAATGCTGTGTCGAATTCAACACCTGTAAAATTATTGGATGCTGTTTCCAAAACATTAAATAAAATATCTTCTGGCGAATTTACTGACGAACTTATAAATAAATCAGAGAAAAAGATTAAAGATAAAGCGCTCAACCCATTTTTCATTGCTAGGCAAATTGCAAAACAAGTTAAAAAAACTGGTATAAAAAGGAAAGGTGAGGCATGGCTGAAACTTACAAAAGACGGTTTGGACCGTTGGGGGGGTCGCATGCAGAGAAATATTCTAAGAAAAATTAATAAAGCTACAAGATTAAAGCTTAATGCTAATAAAGCCTTAGGGACTTTATCTGATTTAAGATCGAATAAGGGAGTTAAGGTAGCACTGAAAGATGTTAAAGAAAGCTTTAAAAATCTAAAGACACCAAAAGGGGTTGTAAAATCTATTGGTATTATAGGAACAGTCGAAGCATTATGGGAAGGTAAGAAAACCTATGATGATAGTTTGAAAAAATATGGTCAGGCTACTGCGGCCCGGGATGCTGTAGCTCATACAGCTAGTAGTGTGGCTGGTCAGGTTGTTGGAGCTCAAGTCGGCGCAATTATTGGCTCTGCAATCCCAATCCCTGTTGTAGGAACCCTTGCTGGTGCTGCTATTGGAGGTTTTGTAGGAGGGGCTGTTTCAAATGGAATCAATCATGTATGGGATAAATTTTCTCATGGAGAGTGGAAGTTGCCTAAACTTTGGTAACTGAGCTTTGTTTCACAATAGAAAGAGGTCAAGATGTTTTTTCTTAGACGACGTCGCGTCTTTATCGGCGAATTTGATGGACAAGCGGTCTATTATGACCAGCAGACTGGAGAGGCTTTAGCAGCTCCAAAGAGTATCTTACTCAATACAGAAGGTGCGCGTAAGACCAATGCCTATATTCCTGAATTGGTGATTCTATTGATAGCAGGTGGACCAGGGGTTTTTGGATTCTTTTCAGCTATGTCCATTGGTGTCTATAACTGGACCAGTTTGACCTATATCCTACTATTTTGGTTGGCTGAGTTTCTGTTAATGGTCGCTATTCTTGAGCGAGGACTTTATAAAAATGTTCGCAAGGCACAACCAACGACAGAGAAGATTTTTCATTATGCAGCTTCTCATAATTTAATGATAGGAGAAGATGATTTTGATCCAGCTAAAGCATCTTCAACAATCTATCGAATTGTTCGCTACATAATAATTGCTGCTGATATATATTTAGTATGTGTTTTTTACGGCTATACTCAAAAGTTTGGTCAGCCTATTGAGACCAATTACGGTTTTTGGATAGCTGGATTTATGTTCTATATGCTCTTTTTGTTATACAACCAAAACAACCCAGTTCGTTTTGTGAAAATTATGAAACTTTATAGTCAAGGAAAAGTTATTTTTAAAGAAGAAGGAGAAGAAAATGACAGATAAAATTTTACCTTTGGGTTCAGTTGTAACCCTCAAAAATGGTGATGATACAGAAGTGATGATTGTTTCACGTGCTAGTGTGATTGAAGTGGATGATGGGAAAGGTGGAGCTAAAAGCGTCTATTTTGACTATGGTTCAGTTGTTATTCCAAATGGTATGCAGACACCAGATAATCTATTCTTTTTCAACAGAGAAAATGTTAAAGATGTCCTATTCGAGGGATACAGAAACGAAGATGAGAAAGAATTTGAAGAACATTATGATATTTGGATGAAATCTTCAGATATTCCAAAAGGCTCTATTTAAATAATATGCGAAAGATTGCTTTAAAAGGTGAACTTTCATTTTCACCTCCAATATTTTAATTAATGTAAGACATGTTGGCTTAGCTTACCGTCTAGATAACTACAAATCAGAAATCAAAGGGTATGCGAATAATCTTTTGGATATTCGATATATTTCGGAAGGTCTCCATGATGTCAATGGAGTTGAGTGGGAAGTAATAGAATATGCTTATATTGATGAAACTTCAGGCCCCTTGGCTCAATTATTGGCCGCATGCCTTGTAAAAAATGGTTCTACACAATCGTTGTTTACTTTAACTGGTACAGTATCACTCTCAAATCAGAAAGATAATCAAGATTACCAAGAGATTCAAGATATTTTAAGGAGTGCAAAAATAGATGAATAAATTTAAAACAGTAGTAATTTCAAGCTTATTAGCCTTATTCCTAATTCTTCTATCAGCTTGTGGATCTTCTTCTACTCCAAAACTTGAGGGAGAATGGAAAGCGCAAACAGGTGCAAATGAGAACGTTTCTCTTGTGTTTGCTAAAGATACTGTTTCGGTTAATGGGGAAAAATTTGACTACAAGCAAACATCAGTCAAACAAAAAGGTGAGATTACCTATTATGAGATTGAACAAAATGGAGGCTCATACACGGTGATTTTCCCTGATAAAGACAAAAATATTGCAGTTATGATTCAACCAAGTTCCAAAGATGATGTTCTAAGTGGCAAACTGCTTTATGCAATGAACAGAAAAGAGCAACCAAGCTACTCGGAATATGCTAAAAAATATATCCAATAAGTTTTGAAGTAACATAGGAAACTTTTGGAATGACATATATAAAAACGAATGATAGAGAAGATCAAGTTGATCTTCTCTTCTTCTGTATATAAGCATGGATTAGATAAGTCCAATTTATGCAAGAATACAAGAGTTTAACTTGTATTTAGGTGAGTTTATAGAGATTTCAGGAGATAGAGGATATTCTTTTTAGTGAGGTAGAACATTTTCAAATATGTCTACTTGAACGATTGAATATTAAGTCAATTCATGATAAACTTAAATAGATATCTAAGAAAGAGAAATCATCATTAAAATGGTGAAATTGCTGGTAGTTTAAGTCCTATTAAAGAATGTAATTACCGGTTCTTCTCTAATAGAAAGTCGAGATGAAGTATTGAAAAAAATAAGTCAACTATTTATGCTGTTTTCACTTTTATGTTTATTTTTTATGAGTACAAGAGCCTTTGCAAAAGAGGGCGCATTAGAATTTAAAACGGATTCGGTAACTCAAAAAAAACAACGATCGCAGGGGAATGAAATTGAGCATATTTATGCGCCTAATTTATTCATGGATAGAATTGAACAGGAGGCAACGAAGTCTAAGACAAATGCTCAAGAAATTATTAATACTGCTAATCAATCAAACTTTAGAAAAAAAGAAATTGTAAGTGGGGATGGTTTAGATACAAAGGCATACCGCCAAGCTCTGTTTAAGAACTACCAAGTTGCTGACAATATAAAAGTGGATCAATCGGAATCGGCAACAACAATGTTCTGGTCAATTATAGGTCTTGTCATGTTTGTTGCAACAATGATTATCAGTGGAATCTATTTAGGAAGGATTTTTCATGGGGGAAGGTTATTTAAACTCAACGGTTAGATATAAAGATAAGGAAATAGATATTCGTTTTTCAAAAAAATTAACATTGAAAGATGTTAAGGATTTGATATGTTCAAATAAACTAGATAAGTTTTTATCAATTCATAGAGATGATTGGCATTTGGATATTCGAGGGAAACTATTACAGATAGAACAACATAGAGCATTAGAGGAGTATCCATTAGGCGATGGAGATGTGTTGGAGGTGATAATAAATGACAGATAAAATTGAAATTAAACATAGCGAGGAGAAGGTTAAGGTCATTTTGTCTCCAAACCAATTTTCGCGTCAAAAAATAGATACGATAGAAAATTATGTGGATGCTACTGTGACTTTAGAAGACAACGGGTATTTAACATTGCTATATCAAAAACCTAAGCTTTCTTATAGTCTTAAGGATCTTATCGCTGAAGATTTGTCAGAAGTTAAGCGTTTAGAATTGGCTCAAAAGATGGAATCAATTTCATTTTCTGAGCATAATTTTAAAATACCCTTTATCCATCCCAAAAATATATTTTTACAAGGAAGTGTTGTTAAGATTCTCTATTTTGGTTTAGAAGGAATTATGGAACCAATTCCTTATACTTCAGAGACTTTTTTAATGACGTATAAAGCTCTAATAGTTTCTATTTTAAGACCAAAACTTGATTTCGAGTTGCTGGTTAATGGAATTGCGGCTATAAGTGATTCACTAGTACAAGATATTGTGGCCTGTGAGTCTTATGATGATGTCATAAAATATATCCATGAAGCTTATGATAAAGCTTATCAGGAGGAAAAAAAGAAAAAGATAGCCGTTTCAAAATTGACTTGGCGAATCTTATCAATTGGAATAGGGATTTTTTCGGTAGCAACGATTACTTTGGGTGTGGTAGCAGCCTATTATCATTTTTGGTCCAATCCTATTCAAAAAGCAACAATAAATGCACAAAGTCATTTTATTAATAAGCAGTATGACAGTGTAGCAGATGACTTGCAAGGAGTCGCTGTCAATCGTTTGAGTAAGGAAGCCAAATTTGTATTGGCATCAGCTTATGTTCGCTTGGATAATTTGTCTGAAGAACAGAAGTCAAGTGTTTTAAATACAATTACTCCCTCTAGTGAAGATAATCTTTTAGATTACTGGATTTATCTTGGAAAGGGAGATTATAAAAAATCTCTAGATTTAGCTCAGAACATTGGAGATGATCAATTGACCCTTCACGCCTATACGAATCTATATGAGCAGACCCGTGAAGACAAGAACATGAATGGTGCTGAAAAACAAAAGAAATTAGGTGAATATCGTAAGGAAATTGAAGAGCTCTCTAAAAAACTAGGGGTTAAAGTGGGTAATAAGAAAGATGAGTAAGGAAGAAAAAAGTTTTATTGAAAATATTGAGAAAGATTCCGCATCTAGAAAAATGTCAAGTAAAATCAATGTACTGATACTTGGAGATAGGTTTTCTTTGCTCACCTTTACAGAAGGAGATAGTACCGAAGAACAAGGCCTTTCTTTTAATATCAGAGATAATAATGTTTACATTAATGAAAGAAAGTTAAATATAGGGAAGAATATTCTAGGAGATAAAAAAGTCTATGTGATTCAAGAAGCTGAAAATATCATTGATAGTTATATGCTCCCTCCTACTCAAGATTTTGTAATCTCAAAAGAAAAAGAAGCAGATTTACAAATTCAATCAAATTCCTATGTTCTGTTTTCTAATGGAAAAGTCAATGTATTTCCTAATGGTGAACCATGTTATCTTAATGGTCAAGTGATTTCTTCAGATATTCTTTCGGAATTCAAACGAGGAGATAGTCTTTTTATAGAGAACTACTATATAGTATTTTTAGACAATCAATGGAAGGTCTCATCCTTTTTTGGAGAACCGCAATTTAATAGTCATTCTGTATTGCTAGAAGATAAGAAATCAATTTATCCATCTAATTTTCCGATCTATCGTCGAAGTCCTCGTGTACTTCCAACTATTTATGATAAGAAACAGAGGGTAGAAAAACCCAAAGCTCCTCCTACAAAACCCAAAAATGCTATTTGGCGAGCTATCGTTCCACCAATAGGAATGGTTGCACTGTCAGGATTAGTTGTAGTTTTGATGGGAAGAAATGCAATCATGATGATTAGCATGGGTGGAATGAGTATCCTGACAGCAGCGTTTTCGATTACGAGTTATTTTTCTGACAGGAAAGAATATAAACAAAATGAGATTACTCGACTTGAAGATTATGAAGCTTATCTACTAGAACAAGTTTCGACCTTACAAAAGCACTATGCAGAAGAGAAGGAAATTCTATTTTACCAACAACCCAATATAGAAACTTTGATTGAAATGATTTTGAATTACGATGAGCGTATTTATGAACGTTTGCCATTCAATGAGGATTTTATGACAGTTTCTCTTGGATTGGGGGATATTGATAGTCAGCTTAAAATCGACTACAGTAAGGATTATTTGACCAAAGACAAGTTGACAATCTTTTCTCAGGATTTATTAAAGACTTATGAGAAACAAAAGGGTGTTCCTATCACGACCTCGCTGGCTGGGAATATTATTGGACTTGTTGCCAAACATGACATGGGTCAATTGTTTATCCAACAACTTTTGCTACAAGTCGCAACTTTTCATTCCTATCATGATGTGATATTCGTTAATGTGACATCTCAGGAAGACTATGATAAGATATGGGAAAAATGGAGATTCTTACCTCATTTCCATCTACCGATGATTAATGTTCGTGGATTTGTTCATGATGATCGAACAAAAGATGCCGTATTAACAAGCCTTTATCAAGTATTGCAGTCTCGTTTTCAAGAATCAGATAAACAGAAAAAAACTTTTTTACCTCAGATTGTTATTGTCGTTTCAGATGACCGTTTGTTGTCTGGTCACGTAATTAATGAAAGTCTCGCTAAACCAGATTTGGCTTCTTATGGAGTGACAGTCATTTGGGTAAAAGAGAGTCGTCGTCAATTGCCTGAAACAGTAACGACTCTGGTCGATCTCAAAAATGGAGATACAGCGACTTTAATTAATAATGCAGGTTTGTATGTTAACCAAGACTTCACGCCTTATCCAATGCAAAATAATTATGAAGTTGCAGTTCGTTGCTTAAGTAATCTTATTCATGAAGAAACTCAGAAAAATGCTCTACCTGATGCGATTACATTCTTAGAACTTTATAACGTAGAAAAAGTAAATGATTTAGATATTGCTAGTCGATGGGGTCAAGGTGATACATCTAAGAGTCTGGCAGTTCCGCTTGGTGTGCGTGGGAAAGATGATATTGTCCAATTAAACTTACATGAACGTGCCCATGGTCCTCACGGACTTGTTGCAGGTACTACAGGATCAGGTAAGTCCGAGATATTACAATCCTATATGTTATCCTTAGCATTAAATTTTAGTCCAGAAGATATTGGTTTCCTTCCAATTGACTTTAAGGGTGGAGGAATGGCGAATTTATTTAAAGATTTGCCACATCTTTTGGGTGTTATCACTAACTTAGATGGTGCAGGGATTCAACGTGCCTTAGCATCTATACGTGCAGAATTACGAAAACGTCAACGCTTATTTGGTAGATTTGGAGTTAATCATATTAATGGTTATACAAAACTTTATAAGGAAGGGCGTTTAGGAACAGAGGGTGATTTTCCAAAAGAACCTCTACCACATCTATTTTTGATTTCGGATGAGTTTGCTGAGTTAAAACAAAATGAACCTGAATTTATGACAGAGCTCGTATCTGCAGCCCGTATTGGACGTTCTTTGGGAATCCATTTAATCTTAGCAACACAAAAACCTTCAGGGGTTGTCAACGACCAGATTTGGTCCAACTCTCGCTTTAAGTTGGCTTTAAAAGTAGCAGAAAAAGCTGATTCAAATGAGATTATTAAAACACCAGATGCTGCAAGTATTACGCAGCCAGGTCGTGCCTATTTACAAGTTGGGAATAATGAAATTTACGAACTCTTTCAATCTGCTTGGAGTGGTGCGCGCTATGCACCTAGTGAGGAAGCTAGAAGCGAAGAAATTGACAATCGTATTTGGATAATCAATGAATTGGGGCAGTATGAACTAGCGACTACAGATTTATCATATGCAGAAGAAGAGAAGGTTAGTATCACTCCTAATGATGACAAGACAGAACTAGATGCGGTCGTTGAATATATTGCTCAATATGCAAAAAGTATTGAACTTCGCATGCCTACAAAACCGTGGTTGCCTCCTCTGGAAAATGAACTTATTTCTCCTATTTTAGATACTAAATGGACGGATAAAAAACATCACAAGGCACCTTTTGCTTTAATGGATATTCCTTCAGAACAGGCTCAACATGTGTTAGAGTTTGATATAGTGGAGTTTAGTCATAGCCTAATCTATGGTTCACCAGGATTTGGAAAGTCACAAACTCTCCAAACGATTGTGATGAACTTTGCCCGACTAAATAGGCCTGATCAAATGCATTTTAATTTATTTGATTTTGGAACAAATGGACTATTCCCTCTAAAGGGGTTACCACATGTCGCAGATATTGTATCATTAGATGAACCAGAAAAACTATTGAAGTTATTAAAGACTGTACAAAATGAAATCCAAAAACGTCGAGATTTATTAGCTGAATATGGTGTAACCTCTATTGAACAATACGAGCAAAAAACAGGGAAATCAATGCCATTTATTTTAAACGTAGTAGATTCTTATGATACTGTCCGTGATCATTCGCTAGAAAATTCTATTGAGGCTACTTTCCATCAAGTATTGCGAGAGGGTGCTAGCTTAGGAATCTATCTGATAGTAACAGTTCTTAGAAATACTTCCATGAAGATTAGCATGAGAAGTAATTTCGCTACACAATTAGTCTTGTACTTAGTGGATAAAGATTCCAAGAAAGATATTATCGGATTTGATGCTCTAGCTGATCAGGTTATTCCGGGTCGTGGGCAAATTAAGCTAGAGGAACCAACTCGTTTCCAAGTTTACCTTGCAACGGAAGGAAATTCAAACCTTGAGCAGTTGCAAAATCTGGAAAATGCAATTGAACTAATGGATAAGGAATGGGTAGGTCCTCGACCAGAACCAGTACCGATGCTTGCAAATGAAATTACATTTGAAGATTTTGAGAATGATAGAACTGTCAAAGAAGAACGCCAAAAACTCAATATTCCAATTGGATATGATAAAGAAACAACATTAGTACGTTCCATCGAACCAATGAATCACGACTTTATCCTTCTTCTGGATGATACACCATCTCAAACCTATAGTCTTGAACGAACAATTCTATCAGCTTTTGCAGAGTTTTCAGGAAAAGTTAATCGAGTTGTAGTAGATACCGATGGTCGATTTGAAGGTATGAGTGAATATTTTGATACTAGAATTGAGGAGTCATCAATTGGTCAATTCCTTAATGAGTTGATAAGTATTATCCAATCTGGTATTCGAAGAGAGCAAGCAATGCTCATCTACCTACCAGATATCAATTTGACCGGGGATAAGATTACATTGATGGATAAAGAAGTGAATACTCTGTTTACCAAAGCTTCAACGGTTAATATTCATTTAATTTTCCATGGATATCAAAGTGGTGTCCTTTCTAAATATACACCATTCTTCAAACGACTTCGTCAGAATGTTCCAATGGGAACCTTCGGTACAATTTTCAATGAACAAAAGGTTGTTCCAGGTCGTACTGTCTATAATGAACCCTTGGTTGAACTTAATGAGACACAGTTCTTTATTGGAAGAAATGTTTATCGCATAAGAATACCACAAGATAAATAAAAAATTACAGAAGAGTCTCTAAATATGATATAATGTAAGAAGTTCTTTAAGTGTGTATTCTTGATTGCACACTAGGAATTTCATCGAAAATGATTTAGGATTTTGATGAGGTTTCAACAAATATTTTAGGAGAAAATAACATAATGAGTATAAAAAGTTTTAAAAATACTTTTCTTGGCAAAGCTTTGATTATCCTATGTTTGATAATCGCAGCAAGTATTCTCATCTTTATGAAACAATCAGATAGAATTTCTTTTGCTTTGGGAAGTAAAGAAAAGACACACATGCGTATTGGTATTGTCAATCAGGATGAAGGGGAACAGTTTAATAGTACTCAATACAATTTTGGTGATGATTTTACAAAATTGTTATCAAAAGATGAGAGTAAGGAAACTAGCTGGAAGGTTTTATCTAGAGATCAAGCGGAAAGTCAATATAAAGACGATTCCCTAGAAGCTATTATTTATATTCCAAAAGACTTTTCACACAATATTCTACAGTTGTCTAGCTTCAACCCTGAAAAAGCTAAAATTACTTATAAAGTAAAAGAGTCTGTAGAAAAAGAACAGTCACTTGAAATGGCTCAGCAAGTTGGAGAGTATGTAAATACCTTGAACCAAGAAACGATTCGTTTGTATTTTACGAGTGTCATTAACAATCTAGATAGTGCTAAACGACAAATGAACACAATTGTTAGTGATGGTTCAGATATATTTGATTCGTTGAACACATCTATTTCTAAACCTGCTGAAAGAAGTATACAATCACTAGATACTATACCAACAATCGCTGAAGGTGTACAGTCTTCTAATAAAACATTTGAAGAGTCTGTAGCTAGTTTCAAAAAATCAACCGCAGATTTATTAAATAATAATGCGGAGTCTTTGCTTAGACAGACAGATCCAATTTTAAAATATAAGGAAGCTCAAAGCCAGGTTACAAATCATAATGCACAGGTTGCAAGTAACTTTGCAAAAGCACAATTTGATAAGGATAATGAGTTATATCTTAATCTTTATAAGAACCTAAATGGCTACTTATATAATTTAGGAAACAGAGAATCATTGCCTGGATCAAATGAATCTGAATCTTATTTAGTTCGTTTAGAGAAGAGTATCAATGCCTACAATAAAAAAGTAGAAGCTTCTCAAGAACAAATAGCTCAATCTCGAAAAGACTTGGAAACTTTGAAAGCCTCTCTTGAAGCTTCTCGACTACAAGTTGCTCAGAACTATTTTGATGGAACAACAGTTGATACGTCGTCCTTTGCTGAAAATGATGCTGATATTTTAAATGCTCTTAATACTGCTATTGATAAACAAAGTGTACGACAAGCTTTAGCTAAGCAAGTAGTATCTACCTTATCTAATTCAGATCAATTACCTGGAGATTATGATAATCAAGTTAATAGTACAATTGCTTCTATTAGTGTTAATTCTGCTGATTACGTAGCTTTATTTGCTAAACTAAAAGAGTTGGGAGTATTAACAGATGCACAAATTAGTTCTTATAATTCAAAATTAGACCTGTTAGCTCAGTATGCTAGTGTTAAAGGTTCTACAACTGGTTCAATGCCAGCCTATAGTTTTATTACAGTGGCGAATGATGCATTACCGTCATCTGAAACCAAAACGATTTCAATGTCACATGTCTATCCTACTGTGACAAATGAAAGAAATGGAGCTAATAAATATACCGCTACTCCAATTCGCGTAACCAATATTCAGTTGCAAGGTATTAAATCAGCTACGGTAGTTCCAAGTAAAGATACAATTTTAGAACCAACAGATCTTCAACTTCAAATTCAGTATAGTCCTAGCTTTGGTCTTAATACTATTTCATTTGACCTAGAAGTTGGTAACGAAAAAATACCATTACAATACACCTTCTATTTTGATAAGAACAAGGGAAGTAATGCCTTAGTTCAGACAGATTTATCTAATATTTTTGAACAACTGTCTCGTATTGATACAGCGGCGACAACTATTAAGAATATTTATGGTAGTCCATCGTCATCAAATACTATTGATATCTCAAACCCTGCAAAAGACTCTGTTGCAAAAATGTATGGTAATATCTCGACTTCTACTGTGGCTGAGAAATTGAAAGAGGATGATGTCGATAAATATCGACAATCAGGAATTGATTTATATGCTAAATTGAGTAAACAAATCAATCAACTGGATTTACAAGCTTCTTCTCTTCCAACACTTGAAAAAAAAGACTTACCGAATGATTATTTTGCTACAACGATTGATGAGTTATCTAACTGGTATGAATCAGCTACTAATAAACTAAATGAAGAGTATGAGGTATGGAAGAATAATATTCCACAAATCTTGGAAGTTTCTTCAACTAGTTCAGGAGTTGGACTATCAGCTACTACAGTTTATACAACTGAAGATACAAGTAACGGTCTACTTGATATTGTTACAGGGCTTTCTTCAAACACTAAAAATATTTCTGAAACCATTACTGCTAATGGAGATAAAATCGGATCTATGGATGCACAATTTACTAGTCTAGCAGAACAATCTAAAAAAGTTCAGGAAGAAGTGAAGCTAGTACACCAAGAAACGGAGACGGTCATCAAGAACCAGAGCAAGAATATCGAGGAGGGTACGGAATTTAATAAAAACTTCCAAGGAGTACTCTCAAACGCACGCTCTAATGGTACAGATAATCAGGCTGTTTTGAACTTTTTGTCTAATCCGATTATAACTGAAAAGACTAACCAATCTAGTGTATTGTCAACTACACCAATCTGGGTATACCTACTTGCATTTTTACTGTTTACAAATATGGCTACTGGTCTTATAGTTAGAGAATATATTCGTAAGCGTAGAGATAAAAGTGCTGAAACAGAGGAAAAATTTGAGTAGATAGTTTTCTAGCTTATACCGATGATTTCTTAAAGTTGAAAGTACTGAAATAAAAAATATTATAGAGAGAATCTAAATGATTCTCTCTTTTTAAAATAGTAACTTTCTGTTTCCGATTATTAGTCGCTCTTTGGTAAGTATAGTTGGTGGATAAAAGTTACATCCTGGAGAGTACCAAAAGGAAATCGAGAAGGACCTGAAAGCCTCCTGGGTCACCTGAACAGATTTGTGGTCGCTACCAGCTTGAAAAAAAGCCAATGGTAGCTTTTAAAACCATCTATAACTGGATCCATGCTGGTTTGATTAATCTGGATTTGAGCGTCTACGCCGAAAGGGAAAAATCGACAACCCAAAGAAACACCTGGAAGATTTAGTCACTATCTCTGATGAAGCTTTGAATAAGGCCTTATACGATATCAATCACAGACCGAGTAAATGTTTAGTATACAGAAGTTTGTGAGGCTCTAGAGGATGAATTCGAGTAAATGTCGCACTTATTCTTATAATTTGTTAAATCAAAAAAGCCTTGAAATAAAGGCTTTTTCCTGTTGATTTAGATACCCCCTGCATGGATTTGGAAGGATTTATCATCTTGAAAGTAATTAAAAATATTGAGATATAAGTGATTTTAGTGAAATACTTTTAGGTATTTTCAATGTCATGATTTAAAAATGGGGCAAAAGCGGGGCAATAAATGAATGTAAAATATGGGCAAACTTCTTTATTAGATTGCTTCAAAAAAGCAAAAGAGGCATCGACTAGAAATAGCTGCTGGCTCTATTTTTGTATTTGTTGTTCCGTATTTGTTCCGTGAAATTCACGTTTATTTTTCTCGAATCATGCCCACTCGTTTTTCGTCAAGATAGGAAAAATGATGCTTACGATAGAGCTTATCTGCAGGAACTTTAGCTAGTAAAGTGATAAAACTACTCTCATGTGTGTTTCCATCAAACCACTGATCAATCATTTCCATAATTCTATTTGCGATACCCCGTCTTTGGAACTTTGTATCTACCATAATATCGGATACGACAAAAGTGACACCGCCATCGCCAACGATTCTTCCTAGGCCAATGAGTTCATCATCTTCATAAACAGAAACTAAGAAAAGAGTTCCTTCAAGTGCCTTTTTAACTTCAGAATGAGGTTTAGTGCTATTCATTCCAGCGTTTACTCTTAATTGATTATAGGCTTCAACGCTGGGAATTTTGTGAGTAAATTCCATAAAACGATTCCTCCAGTAACTTTTTGTTTTTTTATTTGTTACAATCACAACTCTTCGTAATCAGGATGATCTTTGATATAGATTGCTGCGTAAATGGCATCTACCAATACGGCTGGAAAAGCGAAGGCCATTAAAGCGCCAGAGAAAAAGCCGAAAATCATCTGTATGTAGTCTGTAATCACGGCGATGACCAATAGAATAAAGCCCAGGACTTTAGCGATATTGAAAAGAAGTTCTTTCTTCTTACTATTCACCTCATACATTTCCCATCGATTGATCTTCCAAATTTTTCCTTGATTTTGAGGAAGGTAATACCATGCGTAAATGACGGTCATCACCACAAATAAAATCACTATTGGAATGACATAAAATAGCGTCAATTTGGACTCGTAGAGCTTTAACGCGCTAAAGGGTGTTTTATCATCGGTAACCATCAGTAGGAAGATAAAGGTAAAGGTGAGTATAACGGTCCAAACGACTAAGGCCACTAGAATATAAGTTAGAGACTTAAAGCGATTGATTAAAGGTGTAAAAAGTCCAAAGAGAAGGCTAACGATATTAATAATCGTCGCACTCAAGAATAGGACCTTAATAATCCCTATAGGATCATCGTGCCCTGCAACAAAATATAGAAACGCAGTAAATGGAAGCATAAGCCAAGGGAAGAAT
>ERZ773066.540-NODE-540-length-20996-cov-3.866243_pt1 | contig 20996 bp, 20 predicted proteins | sample MGYA00580573_ERZ773066 | MGnify/ENA primary metagenome ERZ773066 (study PRJEB29015, sample SAMEA2738128) | human oral metagenome | biome: human oral; feature: human-associated habitat; material: saliva | place: China | collected 2203 ... | reverse complement strand
GCAGTGTGACGCGGCGCTTTCGCCTGGCAAGCCGGCGGCGCGATGAGCGAAATGACCGCCGAGTGGCTGCTTTTTGCGCCTCATCAAACAAATGGGCACCCCACATGTTTTGGTGCTTGTATTTGCGCAGATCAAAACCTTCATTTATGACTGCCCAGCCAACGCTGTTCGTACCAATATCTAATCCAATAGAATACGGTTGTTTCATCATAAATCCCCTTTAATTATTTTAAGTATATCGCTTATTTTTAGGGTTTACAACGTTGTTTTAATTGGCTATAATTCTTATTGTACCATTTCGGTACCTCAATATAACACTACAGGTTAAAATAAAGCATTAGCTAAAATGTTTCTATAAAGATTCGGGCGGTAGGCCCGTTTTTTGTTGGTTATCTTTTTCTTTCAAATCTTTTTTATACCGCAAAAACAAAACCCCGCCCTCACTCTCTTCCATGCGACTGTAATAGAAACCATTTTCTGCTAAGAAGCTCTGTAGGTCTGGCATTTTCTGGGGTGCTTGTGTTTGTAGTTGGATTGCGCCGAATAATCTCGCTTCTTCCTCGACTATTTTCATCAGCTGCGTGCCTACTTGCCGGAGTCGATATTTTTCTCGTACGACGATTAGTTCCAAATTTGCTATTTTAGGATCGTTTGAGTCCTGGCTATAGATAATTGTGCCAACTGGTTTGATGGTATTGCTGCTTTCATCAATGTATCTGGCCAGTGCAGCGGCGCACTTACCCAAGTATAAACGCTGCGTTAGGTCGGTAGCTGCTTCCATGAAAGCATCTCGGCCTAGTATGTCTGAAATTGGGCCGCAGATACTGGGCTTGCATAATAGATCAATAATCTCGCCAACTTGAGCGTCATGAGCATGCGGCGTGGTGGCTATTTCTAACGGTAGAGGCATAGCAATAGTTGATTACGAATTGGAAGTAGCTGTCGCTGGAGTTTTGCGCCGGCGGCTGCGAGTGCGTTTGCGCTTTGGCTTGTCGCTAGTAGCTGTGTCTACTTTCTCTGTTTCTTCATTGGCGGCAGGTTTAGCTGCTGCATTTGTTTTCGCGGTGTCATTATCCTTTGCGGCCTTCGCGGTGTCTTTATTGTTTTGACCGTGGTCTATTTGTAGCAAACCAACAGCTCCTTTGTCAAGTTTGACCGAAGGCTGTTTGGCAATTGGCTGGGTCTGGTCTTGCGGCTGCTTGGCGGCTTGGCGCGCGGCGCGATCGGCGGCTCGCTGTTCGGGTGTTTTTGGCGGCGTATAGGCGGGACCAGGTTTTTTGACGACTAGGTTTTCTGGCGGTAGGATTCGATTGGCGATATCGGCTTCAATATCGCTGCGGTTGCGGCTATAATTATCGCGCGTCCATTGGATAATCCGGCCGGTGTTGTCGTCTTGCGCAGCTGGCAGATTAAGCGTCTTGGCACTAAAAGCTGGAGCCTTCTCGCCGTTGATGACCATGTTGATGATAAAGTTACGATTGTGCATCTGCAGTAGGTCATTTGGCTCGAACTGCGGCTCAAATTGTTTGGCGAGAATCGGACTGTCGTCGGCAGAGACGCGGAAGCTAATTACGGTGCCGACGTTGCCAAAGACTGCATCGCGAACAGTTTCTTCCATCTGGCTGATGTACTGGTTAGCGACAGTCAGGTTAAGACCGTATTTGCGCGCTTCCGACAAGATAGTGGCGAATGAATCAGTAGCAAAGTTCTGAAACTCGTCGACGTACAGGTAAAACGGCCGGCGATCCTTGATATCAGGGATGTCAGAGCGGCTCATGGCGGCGAGCTGAATTTTGGTGACCAGAAACGAGCCGAGAATACCGGCGTTATCCTCGCCGATTAGACCCTTGCTCAAATTGACGACAAGAATCTTGCCTTCATCCATAATTTGGCGGATGTTAAAAGTCGATTTCGGCTGACCAATAATGTTGCGGATAACTGGATTAGCGGTAAAGGCGCCGACTTTGTTGAGGACTGGCGCGATGGCCTCGGCTTGGAATTTATCAGTCCAGCTGGCGAACTCGACGTTCCAAAATTGCAGCACTACCGTATCTTTGCAATAACTGAGAGTGTCTTTGCGGAACTTTTTGTCGGTGAGCATGCGAGTAATGTCTAGCATGGTGGTCTCGGGCCGGTCTAGTAGTGCTAGGATGGTGTAACGCAAAATGTACTCGAGGCGCGGCCCCCAGGAGTCGCCGAACATGCGCTTCAGTACGCCGATTACTTCCGATGAAATGTTGGTTTTTTGCGACGGATTGGTTACTTCTAGCGGATTGAAGCCTAGCGGATACTGAGTGTCGGCTGGATTGAAGTAGACGACGTCTTGCAGCCGCGAGCCTGGTATAAAGCGCATGTTATTGATAGCAAAGTCGCCATGTGGGTCGATAATAGCGTAGCCTTGTCCATGGAAAATATCGCTCAAAGCGAATAGCTCGAGCAAGCCGCTCTTCCCTGCTCCTGTTTGGCCGATAATATAAACATGGCGCGAGCGGTCATAGCGCAGCATACCGAATTGGTGGTTGATGCCGCGGAAATTAGTCATGCCAAAGGCCGAGATATTCTCATCATGCGCTGGGTCGCCAGTTAGGACTGGCAACTTCGGCGGCGGTTCGGCGGTTTTTGTGCTAGCCCAGACAATGTTCGGCGTTTCGACGTTAGTATGCGGTAAATGGTAAACGCTGGCGACCTCCTCAATGTTCATCAGATAACCGCGGTCAGCAAAGAGGCGGGTCTTATATTTGGCGAGAGCTTCTTTGGCGAAGCTATCGTTCGACATCTTGAAACCGTTTAGATTGGTCGAGTTGAACTGCTTGAAAGTACCAATGATTCCTTGCATACGTAATTTGGCATCGCTAGTGCGTTCGCCTAGGTAGGCGACGCGGATTTTGACTTGATAGCCGAGTTTGGTCGCCTTTTTTTCAGCTTCAGATATGCGGGTTTTGTCGCGCTCTGACAGTTCTGGGCCGGTGGCGCCAGCTTGCTCGGGCGGTTGCCACAGGGCAGAAAATAGGCCGGCAATCCACTTGCCTATGCCGTCGGTGCCGAATAGGTTGAAGCCGCCTGCCTTGACCGATTGAATCCAAGCGTCGGCTTCTTTGTGCCAGCTGTCGGCGACCGGGCGTACTAGCATCTGTATCCAAATTTCTTCGTCGGTATCTTCGAGCTTGGCGAGCGTGCCGGTGATGCCAGCTAGCGGGTCAACTTCAAAGCTCTGAAAGGTTTTGATCGGCAAAAATTCCTTATCGGTTAAGGTAATCTCTGAAGTGTAGACTACGCTGTGGTGGCGTTCGTGAGCGACGTAATCTTCTTCGGCCTTATGAATTTGTACCTGCGGGTATTGGGCGTAAATCTGGCCTTCGACGAAGCTTTGCAACGATTTCGGCGTCCATACGTAAAATTGAATTCGCCCCCCCACCGAGGCAATCTCGAAACTTAGGTGCTCCTGATAGCCATTGTTAGCTTTCAGCTCGCGGGCATCGCGCAAAATACCATGGAGGCTAGCGAACATTTGCTCGGCGGCCAGCTCAGACTTATCGTTGGTTTTTGGAATTTCGAGGGTTAACAAGACGCTCTCAACGTTCTTTATTACATCAATACTGCGATAATTGCGCCAAGTTAGATATAACAGCACAATAACCAACGGCCCCCAGACATACCATTGCAACAATAGAGCAATAACAGAAGTGATAAATGACATAGCTATACTTTCATTATATCATACCTCTGTTATTTTTGCAAGATTAAGCGGATTGAAACAAAGAATTAGCGGGTTAGCCGGGCGCGTTTTTCTAAGACTGGCAAAGCCAAATTAGTCACTAGGTTAAGTAGCGAGGCTGGGTGTATTATTGCTGCGGTTCGGCGATGGTGTAAGTCGCTTTGGCGACGCGCTTGAACATCGATTTGCTTTGCAAATTGAGCAGAATAGTTGTTTCTTTGACTTGGCGGCTCTTGAGCACGCGCCTGACAATTTCGTCGCGGTGAAGCGGCTCGCCTGCCTTGCGCAAAATATCAGCAATAATATCTGAAACGGTGCCTTTGCTGTAGCCCCAGCTGTCGAGGGCGTAAATGCCGCGGCCGATTAGGACGAAGCGTTTGTCTTTGATAAGTTCGTTGTGGATAGCTTGAGTGGTAACGTTTCTGCGCTTGAAGTCGCTTTCCTTGATGGCTTTAGAAATGTCGGAGAAGTGCATCGGCTTGCCATTGCCTGCCAAAATGACGTAGATTTTATCGCGGATGTTTTTAGGATTGACGGTCGGCCACTTAGCCAGGCCCCAAACGTCTTTGAGATTGGCTAGTTTTTTGGATAAGCTGGCCAGGCCGCGGATTTGGGACGGACTTTCGAAAGTCAACATGCCATGCAAGCTCTCGATGTCGATTGGCTGGCCGTAGTTTTTGATGGTTTTAACAATGCTATCGATGTCGCCGCGGATTTTCTTCTCATTACCGTTTTCGGCGATACTGATGCCCTGGTGGTAATTGTCGGTTTCGTTGATTATAACGAAGCGCGGCGACAGCTCGCCAATAAAGGCAACGTGAGCTCGGGTATTGTTGGAAGCTTTGTCTTTCGAAAGGCGGTTGGCGACGTCTTGGACGCGGCCGACGCGGCCGTTTTCGGAAAGGTCGCGGATAATCAGGCGCTCAGCGTCGCTAATGACAGGGATTTTACCGTCGGCGGCAGCGGTTTTGAGGCGGGCTAAGATGGCTTTTTCAAGTTGGCGGACACGTTCGCGAGTGATGCCGAGCAGTTCGCCGATTTGCTCAAGCGTTTCCCGGCGTTCGTATAGTCCGAAACGGCGCGTGATGATTTCGCGTTCGCGTTCTTGGTCTATAGTCTTAAGAATATCCTCAATTGCTGTCTTGATAGTCTCCACAGCAGGTGTACCGGTAGTTTCGGTCATGCGATCCTTATCCTTTTATCTCCACTCCCCGCCCCTCGAGAGTGATTTTAGTTTGATATCGTAATTTCGTATCTGATTATAATACATAGTAGTTAGATTGTCAAATCAAATACTAACTAATTATATTGTATCACAATATAGACGCTTATGGTAAATACTTTTTTGCTACTTTTTTTAATAAAGAATAATGTCTAGGCTAACAATAATACCTATTTTTGTCAAAATTTAAGGTGTTAAGGCGATACCGATGCTGGTTAATTTAACAGTTTATCACAAAATATAATTGTTTATTGAGCAAAGCTTATTCAAAACACCAATGAATAATTAGCTGATTAAACAGCTTAATCATTGTCTAATAATATCTGGACTTTTTCTGGCGTGGTTTGCGCTTGAGTTTCTGGCTGGTCGCTGTTGATGTGCTTGAGGGCGAACAGTGTAAGTGTGCGGCGAATTTCATCGCTGGTCGGTTTGGTACTGCGTCCACTGTCGTCGAAGCCGTGGCCGGCATTGGCAACGCGAATAAAGCGGCTGCTCGGCTGGTAGGCCAAGATACGCTGGTAGAACTTGTAAGCTTGCTCAATCGACACAATGCTGTCTTTGGTGCCGTGGAAAAACAAAAACGGCGGCGGCGTTTTGGTAATCGGTTGGTACAGCGGGCTGGCGACGCGGGCGGTATCGACATTGCGGGTGCCGAGGAATTTGTAAGCATTTGGGTTGCGCTTGGTGCGCTGTAATTGGTTGACCAGGTCGGTGGTACCATAAAAACTGATCACGCCGCGGACAGTAATCGGGCTGTCTTGGCGAGTCAGAACATAATCGCTAGCCAAGAGCCCGCCAGCGCTGTCGCCAAAAAGAATTACATTGTTGGTGTCGATGTCATAAGAGCTGGCGAGTTTGGCGATGGTATCGATAGCGCAGGCAACGTCGTTATTTTGTGTCGGATAATGGTATTTGGGCGCTAGGCGGTAGTTGACCGAGGCGACCGCAAAACCAGCCGCCGTCAAACTAGAACCGTAATAGTCAAGCAGCGAATTGCGCTTATCACCCTTATGCCAGCCGCCGCCGTGGATATAAATAACTAGCGGGTACGGTGTCGTATGAGTATTGAGTAGGCTGTTGATCGGCGTGTACAAATCAAACTTCTGCTTATCTTGGCCGGCGCAATACGGAATATCAGCGTCGACATTAGCGACATTGCCCAGGCGTGGATGATTATCGGTGCGGTACGACCTGTGAACATTTAGCGAGAAGACAACGATAATCATTACTACGAGCAACAAAATCATCATCCAGCGGCGGACACGTCGGACTTGTTGGAGTTTGATTGCCATGTTTACTTCTTTCGTCGTATTTGGCGCCGCGCCGACCTTTTTTGCGGGGCGTTAGCGAGCAATTCTACTGCTTGGTCGCGAGTGATATCTTTGGGATCGGTGTCTTTGGGAATCTTGGCGTTTTTGCTGCCGTCGGTAACGTATGGACCGAAGCGGCCGTTGAGTACCTTGATGCCGTCGCCAAAGTCAGCGATATTTTTCTCGGCTTCGGCTTTGAGCTTGGCGGCGTATAGTTCGCGCGCTTGCTCTTGGGTGACTTCGCGCGGGTCGATATCTTTCAGGCTGACGTAGAGTTTGCCGATTTGGATGTATGGCCCGAAGCGGCCGACGTTAGCCTTGATATCTTGCCCATCCTCGGTTTGGCCAACTAGGCGCGGCAACTCAAATGCGTGCAAAGCTTGCTCTAGAGTGACGGTTTCGATCTTGGCGCCTTTAGGTAGCGGCGCGAATTGCGGTTTGTCGGCTTTGTCGTCGCTTGATCCTAGTTGCAGCATTGGTCCGAAGCGGCCGAAGCGAGCAATAATTGGTTTGCCAGATTTCGGATCAATGCCAACTTCCCTGTTGGCGCCGACAGTTCGGCGGTCAATATTACCGGATTGCTCAATCAGCGCATGGAATGGTGCGTAGAATTTCTCGAGCATGGTGTTGCGCGCCAAGCGGTCACCGGCAATATCGTCGAAGTCTTTCTCGACGTCGGCGGTGAAACCATAATCAACGACGCGGTCGAAATGGTCGGTTAAAAAGCCGCTAATCAGCTCGCCGGCCGGCGTCGGTACAAGCTTGCCTTTGTTGGAGCCGGTCTTTTCTTGGATAATTTCGCGCTCGACCTTATTGTCGATAAGTTGCAATAAGATGACATCGCGCGGTACGCCTTCGGAATCGCCTTTTTCGGCGTAGCCGCGGGTTTGGATGGTGTTCATGATGGTGGCGTAAGTACTTGGGCGGCCGATACCGAGCTCTTCAAGCTTTTTGACTAGCGTACCTTCGGTATAACGGGCTGGCGGCCGGGCGAAAACTTGGCGGGCTTCGACGCTGTGGCGCTGGAGCTGGTCGCCAGATTTGACGGTTGGCAAAATTGTGTCATCTTTACCACCGCCATAGACGCGCAGGAAGCCGTCGAAGAGGACGACTTGACCTTTGGCCTCAAAGACGAGCTTGTCGTTGGTTTTGCTTGAGCTGTTTTGCTCTTCCTCGTCGTTAATACTAATTGTAATTGTCGTGTTCTCTAGCTTGGCTGGCGCCATTTGGCTGGCCAGTGTGCGGCGGCGGATGAGGTCGTAGAGGCGCTGGTCATAGTCGCTGCCGCTGACTGATTCGCGAGTAATATCAGTTGGGCGAATTGCTTCGTGAGCTTCTTGGGCGCCAGCGGATTTAGTTTTGAACTTGCGGACATGCGAGTATTCGATGCCGTATAAGCGTTTGATGTAATCGGCGCTAGCAGCGATGGCCTGGCTCGACAAGTTGACACTATCAGTACGCATGTAAGTAATGCGGCCCTCTTGATATAGTTTTTGGGCGCTGGCCATGGTAGCGCGCGAGCCCATGCCTAGCTTGCTGTTGGCCTCTTGTTGCAGAGTACTGGTCGTGAACGGCGCGGCCGGATTGCGGCTTGACGGGCTGGTGCTGATATCGGTAACGGTGAAAGTGGCGCTAGCCAGCGATTCGAGGAAAGCTCGGGCTGCGTCCTCGCTGTCGAAACGCTGTTTTAGCTCGGCTTTTAGTTCTTGTTTGCCAGCGGCGAAAATAGCGGTTACTTTGAACTGCGAGCTGCCAGCAAAGGCGTCAATTTCGTGCTCGCGCTCGACTAGCAGTCGTACGGCTGGACTCTGGACGCGGCCGGCCGACTTGCCGCCGGGGACTTTTTGCCAGACGACCGGGCTAAGTTCGAAGCCGACAATTCGGTCGAGAATCTGCCGGGCTTGCTGAGCTTCGACTAATTTCATATCGACGGTGCGCGGATGCTTGATTGCCTCCTCGATGGCCGATTTGGTAATTTCGTGAAAAGTAATACGCTTGGTAGTTTTGGGGTCAAGCTTTAGGACCTCGCACAGATGCCAAGCAATGGCCTCGCCCTCGCGATCTTCATCGGTGGCTAGCCAAACGTTGGCCGCGCCGACTGATTTGACGGCTTTCTTTAATTCAGCGATTACTTTTTTCTTTTCTGGGTCGATTTCGTAAGTCGTTTTGAAGCCGTGCTGGATATCAATTGGCGGCGTGCCGTCTTTGGTTTTTTTGGCGATAGCGCGAATATGCCCAACGCTTGACAAAACATGAAAATCATTGCCGAGATATTTCTCGATAGTTTTGGCTTTGGCCGGCGACTCGACGATAACCAGATTCTTCATACTTATATAATAGTAAACCGATTTGCTAAAAATACCAAATTAGTGCTAGCTGAAAATAATAAGCCAAAGAAAATAGCCCGCCAGAAAGGCCTTGCGCCGAGGCTGGGCCTCTAGGCGGGCTATTTTCTAGCGGGCTTTTAAAGCCCTTTTTTGCCGAGGATCACTCCTCGTCCTCGGCGGTGGTGGTGTTCACCTCCTCATCCTCGTCCTCGACTTCGTCTGCGCCAGCGTAGAGCTCATCGATCTTCTCCGGCGGGAGGAGATCGATGAGCTGTGTCTGCCCGTAGAGCGACTCCTCCTTCAGAGGAGTCTCAATGTAGAAAGTACCATTGATAAGACCCTTGAGGTGAGGGTTCTCAATGTAGTACGTTACGATCTCGCGATCATGACGTACCTTGACCAGGATCGGCCAGCCAGCCTCACTGGCGGCCGAAACAAAGGCTCGCTCAAGACGACGCCGTTGGTCGGCGTCGTACTTGATTGTTTCTCTCTGTACGGTCGCCCTGAGGGCCAGGATGACCACGTAGATGGCAACAAGGACCATCCCGGCGACGCCGGGGTGTTCCTCGCTGAGCACTCTCGTGGCCGTAATGACCACGAAGATCATAAGTGCGATCTCAATGAAGAGCCGAACGAAGAATCTCATTTCCCCTCCTAGGGAAGTGTTTTCACTCAAAGTAAAAGGGCACTTCTTGCCTTTTTTACGAAACTTTGAGCAAAAAGCTGATATATATATATCACATATGGACGGCGGTGTCAATAGTTTTGCAATAATTTACTATTTTTTGCAACAAAATAGCCAAAAATCCTCTTTAAGCTGCAAATCGCCAATTTTGCCTGTCTATTTATCATTTCGGCGTTTTGATGGCCAGGCGCGTTTGACGTACGAAAGCGTTGATTTAGCTGCGAGCGGCAGCGATACGGCGAATGCTAAGTTGCCGATACCGCGAGCAACTCTGGCGAGCTGGCTCTGGCCGGTGGTTTCGAGACGGCTACCGACTAGGTGGGCTAGCAATGAGCTGGTTTCGAGCGCTAGCGCCAATTTGCCAGAGATTTCTGGGCGTACGGTTTCATCGCCAGCTTCAACTATCGTTTTGGCGCTAGCAACGGCGTTGATTCCATTAAAAGCTGTGATGGCAGCGATTATTTCCGTTGGTGCGAGGTTTTTTTGTTTTTTATCTCATAAAGGATAATGGCAGTGACAGCTTTGTCTAGTCCAGCATCAAGTAAAGCGCCGAAATCGCTTGTCTGCCCCGTTTTGCGGGCAACGATGCCGTCTAGAACGTCGATGAACCGGCCAGCGGCAACCTGTGCGATACCAGCAGTGGTATCAATGCGTTTGGCGCCGCGCCAGGCTAGAACCGCGCCAGCAATACTCATAGCGTTGGGGATGGTGGGGATATCAGTCCGAGGATTGAATCTTGGAATCCTTTCACGAGACTTAATAGGCATAATATCTAAGTCTACAATTATACGATGAAAATGACAAATTTGCGAAAAGCTTAAACAATATTAATTAGACAAGCGTCCACTGGTTGGCGCCGAGCGAGCGGATAGCGCCAGTCAGTTCAAGCATGGTTAGCGCAGTATTAAACTCGGTTGCTGGCAGCTGAGTGGCTTTTTGCAGCTGGTCGCCGTCGCGGACACCTTGAGCGAGCTGTTCGATGATCGCTGTTTCGGCGGGTGTTGAGCCGAGCGGCAGCTTGGTCTGGCTGGTTCGCGAGCCTGGCATAAATTCTGGTGCGACAACCGACAAAATATCGTCGAGGCTGGTGACGGGCGTGGCGCCTTGCTTGATTAGAGCGTTGCAGCCAGCGCTCTGCGGGCTGGTGATGTTGCCAGGTACAACGAAGACATCTTTGCCTTGAGCTAGCGCGTGGGCAGCAGTATTGAGCGTGCCGCTGCGTTTGCTAGCTTCGGTGATGAGGACAGCATCAGCAATACCAGAGACTAGGCGGTTACGCTCTAGAAAGCTCCAGCGGCCGAGGATGTACGGTTCGGTGTCATCGGTAGAATGTTCGGACAAGATTGCCCCGCCCTTTTCGACAATTCGCCGGGCAAGCGCGCTGTTGCTGCGCGGATAAATATTCGGTAACTGGCTGGGTACGATGGCGATAGTGGTGCCGCCAGCGTCTAAACAGGCGCGGTGCGCTAGCGCGTCGGTGCCTAGGGCTAGTCCGCTAACAATGATAAAACCGCGGCTAGCCAGTCCGCTAGCAAACTGATTGGTTACCTCGATACCGTAGCTGGTTGGCTTGCGGGTACCGACGATAGCGATGGTCGGCTGGCGTTGTTTAGGAACTTCACCTAAGTAATATAATGCTTGCGGCTTGTCGTCAATATTAGCTAATACTTTGAGATAATCGTTACTATCTGGTGATACTTTATTGATTTTCATACAAATTCCTGTTAAAAAGTATTGACATGTTGTCAAAGGTGTGCTAATATTGGGATGATTGATTGACCCGAGGTGGTGAATCAAGCACCTTATACCCCCTATTCTAACTTATGTTAGGTTGCGCTAAAAGGCGCACGGCAGTAATCTACCCTCCACTTTCGTGCCTAGACAACTTTTTAGCGTATACTAACCCCTTTGTCCAGCGGATCACCGTATGTGTGAGGTGGATCACGTATACCCGATAGGGTGGGACGAAGGGCAGAATGGCGCTAGGTGATGCCCACCCTTACCTAGCGCTTTTTTGTTATCTAACAATATTGACTTTTCGTCATAAAAATAGTATAATGGAAGTATGACCGCTAACGACTTTAACTACGATCAGATGCGCCGCGAGGAGTGCCAAAAACTGATTCCGCGGGTGTTTCATATCGAGATGCCGGTCGACGAATTTTTGTTTGACGATATTGAGACGGGACGCGATTCATACGCAGTGATCTTTCGCAGCCGCGGTAGTGTGTATGCTCTGTTGATTGCCGAAAACGGCGCCGAGCAGACGCTAGAGGATGTGCGCCGTATCGTCAAAAATATGGGTTTAACCGCCGAAAAGTTCTTGCCGCCAGAAGCCGACCCGCAGTATTTTTATCGCAATGGCGTGGAGCTTTTGAAAAGGGTTTATCCGTCGCTGCGACGCTGGAACTACGACGATGTGTGGATGTATAGCCGTAAAGTGCCATATAGTCCAGCATTAGTCAAAGTGGCATCGGTTGATGGCGAGATCCGGCGCTTTAATCAACGTGGTGCGTCGTGGCAGAAATTATTAAATTATTCATTTAGAAAGGTTCAGGTACGCTATGAATGATATCGATAAAGTATTTCCAGCGCGATACAATCGTTTGCTTAAGCTAGCAGAGGTGCGTCCGCTACAGTTCCGGCAGCAAGCGGCGGCCGTCTATGCGGCTTGCCCGCGCTCGCTGCGGCGGATGGCGCGGCGCTTTGATCGCAGCGTGCCGATGGCGCTGGAATTTTTCTTGTCTTGGCGTGATGATTGCTTACCGCGGCTGCGTAAAATCGAAAGCGCGCCGCAGCAGAAGACGCTGATCAAGACAGTGAGCGACAATTTATTGACAGATGATAAGCAAACTGCAACATTGTTGCAATACGTAGCACAGCAGAGCCAAAGCATTGAACGAGCGCGTTTTGCAATGCAACATTATGCAGAAGGCGAAAAAAAGCTGCATCGTTTGGCGCTAGAGTTTGTTAATCAGCCGGCAGAAGTTTGTTCGCAGCAGGTTGAAGTCTACGTAGATTATTTGCTCTACCGTGCGGTTGCCGAGGAATTCGGTATGACAATACGCGATCCGCAGGCGCGATTGATTAAGCGTTCATTTCAGTCGAAAGTTGAGCGCCATCAGATTCGTCGGATGACACGCCAAGCGCGGCGGCGTTTGAACGAAATCGACGGTGCTACAGCCGAGATTGAGCAAGCGCAAAATGGCTTGGTGGCGCGGTTATTTGGTCTGAAAATTGATTATGTGTCGGTGTTGGCGGCGCGGCAAGAGTATGAAAAAGCGTTGGCGCGTCTCGGTAAAAAGTCAGCTAATAGTCCGGCCAAACGACTAGCTCTCTACGAGAAAAAGACCGAGGATCTTCGCGCGGAATATCTGGCTACCGTGCCGGGATTGGCTAATCTGTCGGACACGCAAAAGGCTGCCAAAGAAATTGACGGAGTGTTGTTGGCGGTATTTGACCTCAGTAATGAGCAGCGCAACGATATTATGAGTTTGCTCAAACGCTACCGCGAGCTGATTCGCGAGCGCGAGACGCTGCTGACGATGATTGGCGATTAGTGTTGCTTTGTTGATTTTGATTCTGGCTTTGGCTTGTTTTTGCTAGCACTAATGCTTTTAGCTAGCTGCTGTTTTTGCCGGCATTTTTGGCAGACACCCTCAAGCTCAAAATGGTGATCAATGACCAAAAAGCTGTATTTTCTGCTAAGGTAATTGATGAGCTGCTCTAATTCTGGAGTTTGGATTGGTGTAGCGTTTTGGCAGCGAATGCAATATAAATGATGATGGTGCGGAATGAATGGCTCGGCTAGCTCGTAGTAGTTCTTCCAACCGACATGGACGACGTTAATGATTTTGAGATCGTTGAACGCCACCAAGGCGCGATAAACGCTGGTGCGGTTAATGTCATTGCAATTTTTTGCAATATCACTGATAGTCAGTGGAACGTCTGATTTTTGCAGCGCGTCGAAGACTTGCTGGCGCGGTTTAGTTAGGCGCAGGTTGTGCTGTTTGAATAGATCGTCGAGAGTCATGATATTGCAAGTATACAACTTATTGCAACAAATTTGCAATAATTCGGAGGGTTTGGCATTATGAAAAGCTATGGATATAGCAATTAAAACAGTGATGAATTTGCACGAGTTTGCACCATCGCCAGACGTCAATGCAGCTTTTTCTGGCTTGGTGGCGGCAGCTGTGCAGGCGACAACGTTACCAAATTGGTGTAATGATGAGGTGTGCCGCGAGGTGCAGCGGCGTTGTTCCCTGTCGGAATCAGAGATGGAGATGTATTGGTCGCGGCGAATTACCAGCTCAGCCCGTCCGCAGCAAGAGCTGAAAAAGTTTTGGTATATTGACAATTACCGCGAGCTAGTGCGGCGTGAAGTTGGCTTGCTGGGCGGGTCGGGTTTGGTGTTGTCTGAGGACAGTCGTGCGGTGATGATTGGCAGCGGTCCCCTGCCTTTGACGGCTTGGTGTTTGTGGCATCAGACGGGCGCGGCGGTTGATTTGGTGGAAGTGGCGCCGGCTGCTTTGGTGCAGTCGCGCGAGCTAGCGCGGGCGATTGCTTGGCCAGTTGGCGAGTGTTTGGTGGCGGACGGCGCGGCGGTGGCTTTGCCGGATAATGCTTACGACGTGATTTATGTGGCTGGGCTGGCGGGCGATTCGGTTGAAGCCAAACAGCAAATTATTGATAATATTTTGCCAGCACTCCGGCCTGGCGGACGGATCATTGTGCGCGGCGCCCATGGCGCGAAAACGTTGTTATACCCAGCGTTTGACCCGAATAGTTTGCAGCGCGTGCAGCTGCTGGTTGAGTATAATCCTGACGACGATATCATTAACTCAGTATATGTGTACAAGAAAGGCTAATTATGAATGATAAGATTGCATTATATCTGGTGAACGGTGCGTTGGGTGCTGGTAAAACGACGCTAGCGGATTTTTTAGTACAGCAGCCAGAATTTACTGGCGCGCGAGTGATTGAGAATGAGTTTGCGTCGGAAAGTATTGACAGTTGCACATTGGCGCAACGCGTCGATGAAGTGGCGACAATTACTGGCGAGTGTATCTGCTGCAGTAGCGGCGAAGAGCTGATTGACATTTTGCACGATTTTGCAATAAGCGGACGAGCGCCAGTGATTATTGAATCGACTGGCGTCGCTAATACCCTGCGGGTGGTCGAAAAATTGCTGGCTGGTGATATCTTTGAGCAGTATGATTTGAAGCAATCGTTGTATGTTGTGGATGGAGCTGAAGCTAGAGTTGATGGTTTGGCTGAGACGTTGCTGGCGGAAGCTCAGGCAGCGGATACGGTACTAATCAGTAAACTGGATTTGCTGGCTGAAAATGATCGCCAGCAGCTAATTGAAACATTGTTGCAACAAGGATTAACCAACGTTGTGAATATGGATCACGGCAAGTTTGATCTGGCCCAGCTTGATGACAAGTCGCAGACTTTGGACTATTTACTGCTGCACGAGCCTGCGGAAAACGCGGCTGAGAATACCTTAAGTTATAGTGTGGTTGATGTGGCTGGTCTGGCTATTAGCGCTGGGAAGATCGAGAAGATCTGGGCCAGTTTGCGAGATAAATATGCTTTGCGGCGCATGAAAGGCGCGGTTGCTGATGGTGACGAGATACTTCACATCGAGGCAACGCCGCAGCAAATTCGGGTCATGCGTGGTACTACTGATGAGCCATTAAAACTTGTTGTCATTGGCGAGCGGGCGCGTGAGATTACGCGCGCAGTAATTATGAAGGAGTCGGGATGGTGGAAGGTGTAAATAGCGCGCGAGCGGCGGTTGACAGACTGCTTGATATGTATGATGAGTATAAGACTTTGACAGTAAAGATTGCTGCTGCGGAGCGCCGCTTGGCGTTGGCGAAATTGAAGAATAGCGGTGTTGAGCAGATACGGATAGAACTGGACGACTTACGGCATAGTCAGCAGCAACTGTCTGATGACATGACGTTTGATACGCCACTAGTTTGGGTGATGTACAAGTTTGAGGCCTATCAGGACGAGGCGCAACCGATTCAAACTATGCACGATTTTCGCTTGCACTGTTCAAAGCCTGGCTATATTTGTACTAAGCGCTTTATATTTCTTAATGCACATTTGTGCAGTAACGGGCAACGTCCCCTGACGGACAGCGAACAATACCCCGACGAAATGCTGCTCAGTGAGATTTTTCCGCTACTAAGTGAAATCGAGCGCGATAAAAACTTCTTATCTAACTGGCGCGCGCATGAATATTACCAGGAAGATGGCGCTGCTAAAAAGTGGCAAGATTATAAACCAAATAATTCGTAAGGGTCTTCTGGTTGCGGTATCGCGGTAGCGGTAGACTCGGTGATAACGTATTCGGCTTTGCCGTTTATTATTTTTTGCATCAACTTCCCTTTGACGGTTAACCAGGTGCCATCGCGGTAGCTATTCGCAGGAGTTTTTTCTACTAAGATTTTCATAGGTATGCTATCGGCGGCGCAGCAGCTGATAACGTAGCGTGCCAGTTCGAAATAATCGTAGCCATAGTTTTGTAGTGTGCCACTCGAGACGAAACCAGTTATCGTTATGCTAGTATTGTCAAAATACGATAGTTTTTGGCAGGAGTTGAAAGCAGATCGCCAGCGGTTGATCGATACATTCGTCTCGCCTTCCTTAGGTTTAGGAATATTGCAATAGTTTGTTTGGCTGGCGGTGATAGAATTTTCTCTTTGAGTGACGCTGCTCGGTGATAACGGTTTTGGCGGCAGCAGATAGCCTGCTAGTAAAATTAAAACAGATAGACACGAGGCGAGCTTGACATGGCGGAATTTGAAACGGTGGCGTGTAGTTAATACTCCGCTCTTTAATTGCAACACTATATCAATAACCAAGAAAACGATACCTATCGTGCTCAAAATGGCAGCAAAAAGATGGTAGCGCGGATGAATGTAAAAACCGAGCTGACCGCGGCAAGCTAGCAGCAAAACATATCCGCAGGCAGCAATTCCGCCCAATGATTTCGCCAAATTAGCCCGCATAAAGCAAGTTTACTCCTATACCTGCCGCGAACGACAATGCGAAAATTATTAACATCACCACAGCGATAAATCGCCAACGGAAAGTGGTTCGCATCAATACGATTAGCTTGATATCGATCATCGGACCAGCTAATAGAAATGATAGAATCGAGCCTGCTGTGAAACTGCGGGCATAGGCTAACGCAAAAAAGGCATCGATACTGGAACAGATCGAGACCACGAAACTCAAGCCAATCATGGCGATAACTGATAAGATGATGTCGTTACCGACAGTGTTAATGATGGCGCGCGGTATGAAAACTTGAGTGGCGGCAGCGATGATAGCGCCGATACTTAGCATGGTTAATAGTTGCCAGAATTCGTCGCGCGAGGATCCAAGCATCTCCTTGAGCTTAGAGCTGTGCTCGTGCGCGCGGCAATACTCTTTGAAAGCTGGGCGAACGATTTTATTTTCGTCCATGAAGCTGACGATCAAGGCGGTCAGTTGGACGATTATCAATGCAAAAATAATTCGCCACCAAACCATGTATGGCTGAAAACTGAAAGCGGTCATTGTTGCAATAATGGTGATGGGATTGAGAATCGGTGCGGCGAATAGAAAACTGACGACGTCGGCGGGTTTTAATCCGCGAGCTAGTAAGCTACGAGCGACCGGTACGTTGCCGCATTCGCAGACTGGTAATGCTAGTCCGGCTAGCGATAATGTAAATCGGCGCCAAAATGGGTTACGCGGTAAAATTTTAGTGAGTTTGGCTGGCGGCAAAAAGCGGCGAATCAAAGATGAAATGATAATTCCGAGGATAACAAAAGGTAAAGCTTCAATGACTATGCTTAGCGTGATGGTTAGGAAGTCTTGCAACATTGTTGCAGTTTCGTTGAACCAAATGTCTGATTTGTCGCTGATTAGCCATAGTCCAAGCTGGGGGCTGTATAAGTATATTAGGACAATCAATACTGGCGCAATTATCCAGCCAGTAAGTATCTTGGCTGTGTTAATTAGCTTATTTATGTTGAAGCTTTTGACACGTTTTTTTGCCATACTTATAAATTATAACAGTAAGCTTGTGCTATACTAAATCATTATGAAACATCTCTGGCATTCGCATCACCCATTTCGGATTTTTTGGTTTTCGGCTCTGTTGACATTGGCGTTGGGCGGGTTGATTTTTGGTCATTTCGGCGCGAGCGGCTTGTGGTTATTCGCGATTCTGGTGGTATTGGAAGTAACTTTTAGCTTTGACAACGCGGTGATTAACAGCAAGGTGCTAGCCGGCATGAGCCAGGTTTGGCAGAAGGTGTTCTTGACGGTTGGAATTTTCGTGGCGGTGTTCGTGGTGCGGTTTGTGCTGCCTATTATCATCGTGATGGTGGCGAGCGGCCACGGCTTTATGGAGGTGGTCGATTTGGCGCTGCACAGGCCAGTAGAATATGGCCATATTTTGCACGAGGCCTCGCCGATGATTGATGCTTTTGGCGGCGCGTTTCTGATTATGATCGGCCTCAGTTATTTCATTGATTACAACAAGCGCGTGCACTGGATGCGGCATGTCGAGCCGTGGCTGTCCAAGGCTGGCCGGTTCGAGAACTTCAAGGTTTGTTTGATGCTCGGTGTGGCGGCGGTGCTGTATTTCACGGTTGAGCCGCAGCATCGGTCGCTGATTCTGATTTCTTCGGTGCTGGGGATTTTGCTGCACATTGGACTGGAACTATTTGGCTCATTCTTTCACGAGGATGATGCCAAGTCAGTTAAGGTCAAGGTCGGCTGGGCAGCGTTCGCTAGCCTGCTCTATCTGGAAGTGTTGGACGCTAGTTTTAGCTTCGATGGCGTCATCGGTGCCTTTGCCATCACTAGTAGCGTGCTGCTGATCGTGGCGGGCCTGGGTGCTGGAGCGATTTGGGTGCGGTCGCTGACGGTGTATTTGCTGCGGACGGGCATGCTCAGCAAGTATAAATATCTGGAAAATGGCGCGCACTGGGCGATCATGGCGCTGGGTATGATGATGATTGCCAAGCTGTTTCATCTGGAGCTGCCGGAGTGGGCGACGGGCGGCTTGGGGCTGCTGTTTGTGAGCTTGGCGGTTGGTAGTAGTATGCTGGAGGCGCGAGCGATTAATTTGCAAGAAGCAGCCGCGGCGAAATTACATAGCGCTGAGCAGCGGCTGAAACACGGCGCGGCGAAAATTGTGCCGCGTAAGCGACGGTAATTGATATTTGTGGCTTTTTGTTTCGGGCGATATCGCTTGCTTATTGCGACATTGTTGCAATAAGCATTTTTAATTTCGCAGGCGCAATGGCGTAGTGATGTGTCGGGGGTTAGAGTTTGACGCTGATCGGTTCGATAGTATCATCAAGAAATGTGCCGATTAGCTTGATAGATTCGGGGATCGTCCAATCGCGGAGGATTTTTTGCTCGTCGGCGTTGAACTTACTAAGGACGAAATCAACATCGCCAATTTGCCGGCGCAGTAAGTTATCGGTGCCGATACGAATATGCCAGAAATCAGCGCCGATGTGAGTATGTAGCGATTTCAAACCGTTGCTGCCAGCGTCGCGCCCGCCTTTACGGACACGGATTTTGCCAAAATCAAGCGCCGTATCGTCATGGATAACAAGTACATTATCCAGTGTCAGTTTATAAAAATCCATGAGCGCCCGCGCAGAAATACCGACGTCATTGTAGTACGTGGTCGGTTTGACGAGGAGAATTTTTTCTCCAGACATGTTTAATTCGGCAATGTCGGAAAAGAATTTGGGCTTATTGCTAAATTGTGCACCCTGCTCCGCCGCCAACTGGTTAACCACCAAAAAGCCAGCATTATGCCGCGTGTGAACGTACTTTTCGCCAGGATTGCCAAGGGCCAGAATGACTTTCATAGCCTTAGTATATCACCTTGGCCAGGATGACGTATAATAGATGTATGGCGAAACGCGATGATGATTTGGAATTTAGTGTTAATGCGGCGTTTGACGAAGCGCGGGCTGTTATTGACAAAGTACCGCTTTATTTGGTGAACGGCTCGCTGGGCGCTGGCAAGACCAGTGTACTGGAATTCTTATTGCAACAAAGTGACTATAAGGGCGCGCGGGTGATTGAAAATGAATACGCTAATGAAAATGTCGACGGCTATCGGCTGGAGGGATTGGCTGAGATGGTGACGACACTGGCGGGAGATTGCGTGTGTTGTTCGTCGAAGCACGCATTGACAAGGATGTTGCTGGATTTTTGCCGCAATTCCCCTGCTCCGGTGTTTATTGAAGCGACGGGTGTGGCGCGGACGATGAACTTGGTCGAGAAATTGATAAATGCACAAATCTTCAATAAGTATGAGTTGATGCAGAGTTTTTACGTGATCGATGTGCACGAGATTTTGCGCGGGATTGAGCCAGCGCACGAAGTTGAACTGCAGGCAGCAGACGTGATTTTAGTGACTAAGGAAGATTTATTGAACGATAGCGAGCGATCCGAATACGACATGAAACGCCGCGCCCTGCCCTACGCCAAGGTACTCAGCGCGCCACACGGTCGGTTTGATCTCAGCAAATTAACCACACCGTCGGGACTGCTGGCGTTTTTTGATACGTATGACGGCGAACTGGCGGTGCCGGATAATCCGACGTATGCGGTGCTGGATGTGTCGGGCATGAAAATTACGGCGACGACGTTGGAGAAAATATGGCCGGAATTATTTGCGGCGTATGGCCTACGGCGAATGAAGGGTTGTTTCATCAACGATAACGGTGTGCGCCAGCATGTGGAGGCGACCGAGCAGCAGATTCAGCTAACTAATGCCAAGCCTGAGGAGGCGGCAAAAATCGTACTCATCGGCGAGCGGGCAGATGAAATCACGCGCGAAGCCCTAGCGGCGCAACTAATGATGTTTGGATAAGAAGTTCGCTTTCGTCGTTTCCGACTCATCAGCATAGACACGCATCTATGGAGCGAACTGACAAACAGGAGAATAATAGGCGGCGGAGAGAGCTGCCAAGGATTCTCGGCGGCTTGCCAGTCGCGAGGTCAGCCGCAGGTACCGGTGGGTTTCTGCGTGGTTGGTGTGACAGACTGGATGTTCCAGAAGCTCGAGGCCCACGGAACGCGATAGCCGAAAGACCTGATAATATAGGTCTCGCCAACCTTGATACGGCCGTACAGGTCCGCGCTATCAAAGCGCGATCCCTCACTGCCGTAGTAATCCTCGATCACGTAAGTCTCCCCGGACGTATACACTCTGTACTCGTGGGAGCGGCTATCGCCGCTCCCCGTCTGAACAGACCCCTTGTCGCACACGGTAACAACTTCCGTGTGGGTATTCCCCTGCGCCAGCGAGGTCGTGCAGGCGTGAAGTCCGAATACCGCAATGATAATCAAGGCGAGGAAGAACACGAAGCCCTTCCCCAATTGTGACGTCTCCTTGTAACTGTGGCTCATGACGAACCTCTATCCTCACCCGGACGGAATGTCCATGTTCTGTAAAACACTGCTCAACGCCCGGATGGCGTGTGAGCAAGACGAGGTTTCACGACACTATTTTGCCTCCGCTAAAATAACGCCATAAAATCTCACCTTGCTCTATTCTCAACTGCTTGTCAAAATACACTTTTGGACAAAACGTCAAACATCTGTCAACAAAAGCTAATATATATATCACTAATAGAACAAAACATCAAGGGTTTTTGTCAAAAATGTGGTTTTATAGCTGTTTTTCGGCGTT
>ERZ773066.536-NODE-536-length-21193-cov-26.564055_pt1 | contig 21193 bp, 15 predicted proteins | sample MGYA00580573_ERZ773066 | MGnify/ENA primary metagenome ERZ773066 (study PRJEB29015, sample SAMEA2738128) | human oral metagenome | biome: human oral; feature: human-associated habitat; material: saliva | place: China | collected 2203 ... | reverse complement strand
CGGGCGCGTTCGCGGCCGTCCACGGGACGGGGATTCCGGCGTGCTCGTAGCCGTAGCGTGCCAGGAGCAGGGCGACCTGGTCGTTGAGGCGCCTGGGGCCGGGTTCGACGCGCAGGGTGGGCAGGACGTTCGCGAGTGTGCGCGTCGCGCCGTCCTCGGAGGCGGCCGCGAGGTCGTCGATGACGACCAGCTGGTGGCCGCGCGCGATGATGGGCGCCAGCTCCGCCAGAGGCAGGCCGTCGGCGCCGTCGAGGACGACCATATCGACCGTGCGCCCGGTGGGCGCCAGCATGGGCACCATCGCGGGGACCGTCATGAGGACGGGCAGCAGGTGGCGCACGAGCGGGTAGACGACCAGGAGTTCCAGGTCGGTGGGGGCACCACCGTCGAGGAGCTCGCGCAGTTCCTCGTACTGGCTGGGGCGCGCCGCCAGCGCGTTCGTGCGGATTCGACGGACTCCGGTGATGGCCTGGGGGATCAGCGAGGCCACCTGGGCCTCGTCGAGCTCGCGTCCCTCGCGGGCGAGTTCCTCCAGGGAGCCGGGATCGACGCCGCCGAGGGCCGGCGCGGCGACGAGCATGGCGCGAAGCAGGGAGGCCCACCAGGCCAGGTCGAGCTCGGTGTCGATCTGTTCGTCCGAGACGCCGCGGTCAGCCAGGTCCTGGGCGAGGGCGTCGAGGCCGTGGTCGGCCAGGCGCGAGCGCAACGCCAGGCGAGCGGGAACCTCGCGGGCGGCGGAAGTGTCGCTCGACCAGCGTTCGATGAGGGTCGCGAGGCGCTGCAGGTGAGTGCCCACGAGGTTTTCTTCCTCGGCGACGAACACGGGCGCGATGGCGTCCAGGTCGTCGCGCACGGCGTCGGTCAGGGCCGAGATTTCGCCGATCTTGGCGGGCAGGATCGGCCAGGAATCGTCGCCGCACACCGCGCACCAGGCGTCGCGGCGCTCCTGGACGCGGATGAGGGCGCGGTGCAGGTCGGGCACGTGCACGCCGGGGCGCACGAGGTCTTGGGCCTGCTTGACCAGGCGCGTGCGTTCGGAACGGCCCATGGAGATGTCGTGGTCTTTGCGCCACTGCTTGGGGGCGGTGGCGATCACCATGTCGGCGGCGCTGCGCTCGAAGACGCGGGGCTGGAAGACGTCGAGGACGTCGGCAATGCCGTCGAACATGGCGAGCTGGCGGTCCCACTGGGCGAGGGTGCCCGCCGGCTTGATGCCGGCCTCGCCAGCGACGGCAGCGATGTGGACGCGCAGCTGGGGCAGTGTCTCCGACAGGCGCTTGACGCGCAGCAGCACGTCGCTGGCCTGCTCGTCGGAGGTCAGGACGGCGGAGGACCACGGGGAGGACGAGGCCGTGGTGAGTCGCCCGGAGGCGAGGGCCTCACGCAGCAGGGCGCGGGCGCCTTCCCCCTGGTCCAGCGCGATATCGTAGAGGGTCTGCTCGGACAGGCGCACGCGCGTCGTGGGGGCGTCCTCGCCGCTCGTGAGGTCGGTGAGGGCGCGCAGGGCGTCCGCCGCGCACACGCCGAAGCGGCCGTAGGGCTCGTGCAACGCGGTGGCGTAGGCGGCCAGGGAGGAGCGAACCTGGCGCAGGCGGGCTCGCAGCGCGTCGACGTTTTCTTGGTCGACGACGGGCGACATGTCTTCCATGGCCTCGCGGACGCGCTCCGCGAGGGTACGCCGCGCGTCCGAGTAGCCGTCAATGTTGGCGACCACGTCGGCCAGGCCGAGGTCCGCCAGGCGCGAATACGCGGCGATCGAGCGCGACGTCTGGGTCGAGACGTGCAGGACGGAGCGGCCGGTGGCGGCCGCGTCAGCCAGGATCGCCGCGACGATGGAGGCGTCGTCGGCGTGGGCGGGTATGTCGATGAAGACGCTGCGCCCGTCGGAGGCGGCCTCGACCGCGTCCTGCTGGGTGGGGATCAGGTCGCCGACGCCCTTTTCGGCCCACGGATCGCGGTCGCCGGGGTTCGTCGCGATGGGTTCCGCCCTCAGGTCGCGGCTGGCGTCCTGGTCGCCCGCAAGCGCGCGGATGACCTCGGAGTCGGCCAGGGCCTCGACGTCGGCGGCGAGGCTGGCGGCCAGGGGCCGGGCGGGGTGGCAGAAGAGCCCGACGACGAGCTCGTCGCGCAGCTCGAAGCGATTGAGAACGGAGCAGGTTTGGCGCAGGGCGCTCATGGCCTGGGAGGAGGAGAAGCCGTGGTGTCCGCTGGCCTGGGCGAGGATGTCGCGGCCGTCGACGTCCTGCCCGGCGGCGCGCAGGGCCTCGGCGAGTTCGGGGGTCAGGAGGGCTCCCCGTCCCAGGGCGATGAGGACGTCGTCGTCGCGTCGCACGAGGCGCACGGGGCGCAGCAGGGCGGGGACGGTGATCACTTCGGCGCCGTGGCGCCACGTGGCGGTGCCGATGCCCAGGTGAATGGGCCCGGTGCCGTGGGTGGCGGCGCGTTGTTCGGAGCGGGCGATGATCGCGCGGGCGCGGTCGAGGGCGCGCCCGAGGGCGATGGGTTCGCGGATGAGCAGGCTCAGGCGCACGGGGTGCTCGGTGTAGAGCTGCGCGAGGCCTCCCGGGTGCGCGTCGGTCAGCGACAGCGTCGGCAGGGATTGACTCTCGGCTACGATGGTCTCCTCGAGTCGTGTGCGCCACGCGGAGCGCGCCTGACCGACAAGGGTGGTCGGGTGCGTCGGCGTGGACGAGGCCTGGGGGGCCTCGGGCTCTGGAGCGGAACGGCGCGAAAAGATACTAGGAACCACGGTTCCACCCTACGGCAGGGTGGCTTATTGACCGGCGCGGCGCGCCCGGATGAGGTCGACCACGCAGATGCTCACAACGGCTCCGACGATGAGGAGGATGCCGACGAGGTCGATGATCGTGTAGCGGGTCCCCATGACAAGCGCGGACAGGCCTGTCGCGGCGATGGGTTCGAGGCTGCCGACGAGGGAGGCGCGCACGGGCCCGATGCGGTCGACTCCCCACTGGTAGGCGGTGAAGGCGACGGCGGTGCCGAGGAGGACCGTGACCGTCATTGCGACGATGACGTCTGGGGTCCAGGTGATGGAGTAGCGCCAGACCCGCCCGGCCAGGCCGACGCTGGATCCGGCGATGAGGAGTCCGTAGCCGACGACGAGCTCGGCGCCGTAGGAGGCGATGAGGCGGGCGGGCAGGAGCGTGTAGGTCGCCAGGGTGAGGGCAGCGATGGTGCCCCACGCGAGGGTGGTTGGCGTCAGCGTCAGGGTGTCGAGGGAGCCGTGGGTGGACAGGAGGAAGGTTCCCGTCAGGGCGAGAACGATGGCGAGCGCCTCACAGGCGCGCGGCCAGCGGCGGTGGCTCAGACATACCCACACGACGATGAGGATGAGACCCAGGTACTGCAGGACTGTGCCCGTCCCGGCGTTGGAGGCGCGGATGACCTCCATGTAGCTAATTTGACAGGCGGCGAGGCCGAAGAGCGCGTAGACGACGAGGGTGCGCCAGTTGCGCGCGGAGGAGACGAGGGCGCGGTGCTGGGGGGTGACGCGGCGCGCGCGAGCCAGGGCGAAGCCGAGGGTGAGGATGCCGGCCGTGAACATCCGGAAGAAGCTGATGAGCGATAGTTCGATGCCGTGGTGTTCCATCAGGTAGTCGGCGGAGACACCGGAGGCGCCCCAGCACAGGGCGGCCACGACGGTCATTGCATAGCCGAGCGCGTGACGCACGAGTTCCCCTCACAGTGCCCCCGAGACGATTCGAACGTCCGACACCCGCTTTAGGAGAGCGGTGCTCTATCCCCTGAGCTACGAGGGCGTGACACTTTGTCCGGGCCAACTCTAGCAAAGTGGGCGCCGCCGCGTCGCGCGACCCGAGCCTCGCGCGTGGGATATCACGGACCGGACGCGCACGGACGAGGCCGGGGCAGCCGCGTGGTCACCCCGGCCCGGTCGGTGGCTCGTTAACGGCGTTCCCACTCCGTGTGGACGGCGGTTGTGCCCTCGCCCAGGTGGGCGGAGGGGACGACCATGACGGGGCAGGTCGAGTGGTGGAGGACCGTCTGCGAGGTCGAACCGAGGAGCACGCCGGCCACGCCGCCGCGTCCGCGGGTGCCGACGACGACCAGGTCGACGGCGGTGGAGAACTCGATGAGCAGCGAGGCCGCGGAGCCGTCGAGGGCGTGACGCGACACGTGCATGTCGTCGCCGTCGAGGGCGGCGTCGATGGCCGCGTCCATGCCCTCGCGGACCTGGGCGAGCAGCGCCGAGTGGTCGACGCCGGTTGGGGTCCACGCCATGACGGAGGGGCCGACGGCGATGGGGACGGCGGAGACGGCGGTGACGCGCGCACCCCAGACACGCGCCTCGGAGATTGCGCTCTTGAGGGCGCAGGAGGGCTGTTCGGTGCCGTCGATGCCGACGACGACGCGCTCGACGGGTGTGAACTTCTTGCCCGAGGTGTGGCGCGGAACCACGACGACCGGGCACTTGGCGTGCGCGGGCAGGGCCGAGGAGACCGTGCCCAGGAGGCGATCGGCGAAGCCGCCGCCCCCTCGCGAGCCGACGACGATCATGTCAACTTCGGCGGAGAAGTCGATGAGCACCCCGGCGGGATCGCCCGGCTCCGTGGATCCGGACACGTGCGTAGCGCCGCGTTCGCGTGCCACCGCCTTGGCTTCTTCGACGACCTGCTCGGCGCCCGCTTTGAGGGCTTCGTCGTCGAGGACGGCGTATCCGCCGTCGAGGGCGGCGGCTGAGTAGGAGGCCAGCGCGTAGGTGCACAGGCAGTGGATGCGCGCTCCGGTGCGCGCGCCGCGGTCGGCGGCCCAGGTGACGGCGGCAAGGCTCTCCTTCGAGCCATCGACACCGACCAGAATGACTTCGGTGGAACTCATCATGTCCTCCTCGTGGTGGCAGTCACTTATATTGTGCCGCATTTTGACGGTGTGCGAAACCCCAAGCCGAGGAGAAAAGACGATCGCCGCGGCCCCGAGGGGCTGCGGCGATCACCGAAAGGTCGTGTGACTCAGTAGCGCACGTAGGTCGCGCCACCGCGCACGGGCGAAATCTGGGAGAGGCGGCCGGGGACCGTCGCCTCAACCATCTGGCCGTTGCCGATGTAGATGGCGACGTGACCGGGGTAGGACACGATGTCGCCGGGCTGCGGGTCGGAGACGATGGTGCCGCCAGCGGTCTGCGCGGACGAGGAGTGCGGCAGGTTGATGCCGGCGGCCGCGTAGGCGTACTTGACCAGGCCGGAGCAGTCCAGGCCGGCGAGGGTCTCGCCACCGTAGACGTAGGGGATGCCGGTCAGGCCCAGGGCGACGGACACGATGTCGGAGCCAGCGGCGTTCACGGCGGCCTGGCGGGCGGAGGTGTCGCTCGAGGTGACGTCACCGCGGGTCTCGGAGCGCGAGGCGGCGGAGTCGGAGGTGTTGGACTCGCTCGCGGCGGCGGGAGCCGGGGTCGGCTCGGGGGCGCGGGGAGCCTCAGCCGTGATGGACTCGGCGGCGTCGTCCTCGGCGGTCCACGCGATATCGGGGACCTCGACCGTCGTGACCTCGTCGACGGCGATCGTCGTGGTGTTCAGGTCGGCGCTCTGCGGTTCAGACTGGGGGACGGCCGGGGCGGCGTTCGCAACACCGGCGGCGATCGCGGTCAACGCAACACCGGCGGCCGACGCGAAGGCGATCGGGCGAGCGGCGTTCGTGGTGGCCACACCCTCGACCACGGAAGCGGTCAGCGGGCGGCGTGCCTGGCGGTGACGCGGAGTAGGCTTAGAAGTCTTCACTCGTTTTCTCCCTGTTTCCCTGCGAGGTTAGCTGTCGGGTTCGGGCGGGAGGCCCGGCTCGGCGTGCGAGCTTCACCCCAAGGCTACGAGGAGCCGGTGATGGGTTCCCCGCGTGAGACGCTTTTTCCGTCCCATTCGTTGTCTCACTTCGGGTACCGAATGGGCGGTTGGTCTGATGACCGGTATTCACTATAGCCTGCACGGCCGGTCAATGTCACGTTCCGGTAACGCCTCAACACCCCACCGTTACCATTTCGTGATATTTGTGCCTGGCCATATCAGGGAAAACTCCCCCTATTGGCAACTCGTCACACCCGTTTCACGATGCAAGACACTCGCTTGTCCCCGCACAACGAAGGCCGAGACCCCACCGGGCCCCGGCCTCGTCACCCCGAGAAAGTCACCCCGAGAAGGTCACTCCCCGCGCACGAACAGATGAGCGGCCAACGCCATCGGAAGCGTCAGGTAACCGCTGACCTCGCCGGAGCCATCCAACGCGGCCACGCGCACAACGTCCCCGTGCGCAGACAGGGCCACGCGTTCCCCCGGGCGCAGCCCCAGCTCGTCAAAGGACGCCAGCAACTCAGCGTCGGCCTGGATCGGCTCGCCGATACGCCCCAGGGTCAAAACGCCGGACTCGAGCGAGCGCACCGCCAGCTCGGCGGAGTGCAGGCGCTCCGTCCCGTCCACGCCGGGCAACGGATTGCCGTAGGGATCCACGGTCGGATCGGAGAGCAAGTCCACCAGCCGCGCCTCGACGGCGTCGCTCATCACGTGCTCCCAGCGGCAGGCCTCGTCGTGAACCTGCGCCCATTCCATGCCAATGACGTCCAGGAGGAGACGCTCGGCGAGTCGATGCTTGCGCAGCACCTCCGTCGCGCGGGCGCGCCCCGCCTCCGTCAGCTCCAGGCGCCGGTCCCCCATCACGTGCAGCAGGCCGTCTCGCTCCATGCGCGCCACCGTCTGCGAGACAGTCGGACCCGAATGGCCCAGGCGATCCACGATCCGGGCGCGCAGGGGCGTCACCCCGTCTTCCTCGAGCTCAAGAATGGTCTTGAGATACATCTCGGTGGTGTCAATCAGGTCTGCCACGTCGTCCTCCTTCAAGGGGCACCTACGAACACCAGGATAGGGTGACCTTTGTTGTCTGGAAGGAAACGACACAATGACGCGCAAAAGTGCGCGTCGTAACGTGTCGTTCTTCACGACAATTCGATTAATGGGCGTGATGGAAATACCGGCGAGCGCGGGGTTAGGCTGTGGACATGGTGGATTTCCCCGACATTGACCCGGCTCTCCTGCCCGCCGACGGACGCTTCGGCTGCGGCCCCTCCAAGGTGCGCACCGACCAGCTCGAAGCCCTCTTTACTCCCCTCCTCATGGGCACCTCCCACCGCGCGGCCCCCGTGCGCCGCGTCGTCGCCGACCTGAAAGAGGGCCTGCGCGCCCTCCTGAACGTGCCCGACGGCTACGAGGTCGTGCTCGGCAACGGCGGCGCCTCCGCCTTCTGGGACGCCGCCTGCGCCTGCCTCATCTCCTCGCGCGCCGCCTTCGGCTCCTGGGGCGCCTTCGGCGCGAAGTTCGCCGCCTCGGCGAAGCGCGCACCCCACCTCGCCTCCCCCCTCATCGACGAGGCACGGGCCGGCTCCCTGGTCACGCTCGCCCCTCGCGACCCTGAGCAGGGCGTCGACGCCTACGCCTACCCCCACAACGAGACCTCAACCGGCGTGGCCTCCCCCGTCTATCGCGTCGACGCCCCGGGAGCGCTCACCCTCGTCGACGGCACCTCCATCGCAGGCGCCGCGCCGATCGACCTCACCCAGGTCGACGCCTACTACTTCTCCCTGCAAAAAGCCCTCGGATCGGACGGCGGCCTCTGGGTCGCTATTCTCTCCCCCGCCGCCATCGAGCGGGCCCGCCGCATCGAGGCCTCCCCCGGCGGGCGCTGGATCCCCCCATTCCTGTCCCTGTCCGCCGCCATCGACAACTCGCGCAAGGACCAAACCCTCAACACGCCCGCGGTCGCGACGATTATCATGGCGCAGCGCCAGGTCGCGTGGCTCAACGAGCGCGGCGGCATGGAGACCGTGAGCGCCCACTGCGCCCAGGCCTCGTCCCTCATCTACGACTGGGCGAACGCCCACCCCGCGCTCTACCCCTTCGTCGCCGAGGAGGCGTGGCGCTCCCCCGTGACGGCCACGATCGAAATCAACGCCGACGTCAAGGCCACCGACCTGGCTGCGCACCTGCGCGCCCACGAGATCGTCGACATCGGCGCCTACCGGGGCGTGGGGGCCAACCAGCTGCGCATCGGCACGTGGCCCAGCGTCGAGATCGGCGACGTCGAGGCCCTCCTGGAGTGCATCGACTACTGCCTGGAGCGCGTGCTCTAACTCCCGGTCCCCCGGGGGCGCACCTCAGTCCTCGTCCAGCGAGCGGCGCGGCGCGTCCACGGAGGAGTCCGCCTCCACGCCCACCCACGGGCAGGTCGGGCGGGCAACAACGCGCCCCTTCCAGTGGATCATCGCCCAGACCCCGCAGATGAGCGCGATGCCCAGCGACGCGATGCCGCCCACCAGGATCGACCATCGCGCCCCGAACATCGTCCCCACCCACCCGATGATCGGCGAGCCAATCGGCGTCGCACCCAAGAACACGAGGGAGTAGAGCGCCATGACGCGCCCGCGCTTGTCGGGATCGGTGCGGGTCTGAATCAGGGCGTTCGCGCTCGTGTTCATCGTCAGCATGCCAAAGCCCGTGGGGATCGACAGGAGCGCAAACCACCAGTAGGAGGGGGCCAGGCCCAAGAGGATCTCGGCGGTCCCATAAAACGCCGCGCCCAGGAGAATCGTGCGCAGGCGCGGAACGCGGCGCGCGGCTCCCGTCGACCCGAGAATCGACCCGAACGCCATGAAGGTCGACAAAATACCGAACGACCCGGCCGCCTTACCGAACACGGTCGTGGCCATCAGCGCGCTCGTCATCTGGAAATTCATGCCCAGGGCGCTGACGACGACAATCAGGGCGAGGATGATGCGAATATCCGTGCGGCCATGCACGTACGCAACCGATTCGCGCAGCTGCCCGCGAGCGCGCGGGATGAGGGTGCGCGGGTAGAGGCGGTCGGCGCGCATGAGGGCCAGGGCGATGACGGGGGCGGCAAACATCCCGGCGTCGATCAGGAAGACGGGGCCCACCCCCCACCAGTCGATGAAGAAACCCGCCGAAGCCGGGCCAATGAGGCGCGCGGTGTGGAAGGCGGTGGCGTTCAGGGCGACAGCGTTCGCCATCTTGTCCTGGGGCACGAGCTCGCCGACGAATGCCTGGCGTGCGGGCGTGTCGACCGCGGAGATCGTCCCGGAGACGAAGGCGAGGATGTACTGGTGCCACAGCTCGCCCGTGCCCGTCAGCACGACGACACCGATGACGAGGGAGACGAGGCCCACCCCCGTCTGCGTGCACTGGAGGAGGCGCCGCCCGGGGATGCGGTCCGCGAGCACGCCCGCCCACGCGGAGAACAGGATGATGGGCAGGAACTGCAGGGCGGTGACGACGCCGACCTGCGAGGCGTCGTGATCGGTGAGAACCGTCAGTACGTACCAGTCCTGGGCGACGCGCTGGAGCCACGCGCCGGTGGACGCAATCAGGGATGCGACGAACCAATACCGGTAGTTCACGTAGCGCATGGATGCGAATGTTGCCGACACGCCAGACCTCCCTCTCTCGCTGCTGCTGCGCGCGCCGAACGAGGCGGTGGCAGCCTCAGGCGATCACCCCTCCTCGGCGCATGTTCCTAGGATACGACTGCCCCGCCGGAGCGAGGCTCCGGCGGGGCAGGAAGGGGACGACAGGTGAGAAATCAGCCGACGCCGAGGAGGCGCTGGAGCGGACCCATCAGGAAGTAGATGATGAACAGGACGGACACCAGCCACATGAGCGGGTGAACCTTGCGGGCCTGGCCCTTGACGAGCTGGATGAGCGAGTAGGTCACGAAGCCGACGCCGATGCCGACGGACACGGAGTAGCCGAAGGGCATGAAGGCCATCGTCATGAAAGCGGGGATCGCAACTTCCTTGGAATCCCAGTCGATGTCGGTCACCTGGGTCATCATGAGGAAGCCGACGAACACGAGGGCCGTGGAGGCGGCCTCGGTCGGGACCAGCTCAACGAGGGGCGCCAGGAAGGTCGACATGAGGAAGAGGACACCCGTGACCACGGAGGCCAGGCCGGTGCGCGCACCCTCGGCGACGCCCGAGGCCGACTCGACGTAGGAGGTGTTCGAGGAGACGCCGCCGACGCCGCCGGCCACGGCGGCCAGGGAGTCGATGATCAGGATCTGGCGGGTCTTGGGCGGGTTGCCCTGCTCGTCCAGCAGGTTACCTTCGGCGCCGACGGCGACCATGGTCCCCATCGTGTCGAAGAAGTCGGCGAGCATGAGGGAAAAGACCAGCAGAATGATGGAGACGACGCCGAGCTTGCCGAAGCCGCCGAAGAGGTCGACCTTACCGAGCGTGTCGAAGACGGGAACGGCGATCGGGGAGCCCTTGAGCTCCGGAACCGTCTGGCCCCAACCGGTGGGGTTCGTGTCGGAAATCCGATCGATGTGCGCGAATGCCTGGACGATGGCCGCCAGGACGGTCGCAGAGATGATCGAGATGAGGACCGCGCCCTTCACGCCACGCACGTAGAGGACGATCATGAGGAAGAGACCGAATACGAAGACCAGGGCCGGCCAGCCGTCAAGCGAACCCGAAATACCGAACTGGACGGGCGTCGCGCCCGCGCGGACGATGCCCGCGTTCACCAGGCCGATGAGGGCGACGAAGAGGCCCAGGCCCACCGTGATCGCGGTCTTGAGGGCGGGGGGAACCGCGCGGAAGACGGCCTCGCGGAAGCCCGTGAGGACCAGGAGGAAGATCAGGATGCCTTCCCACGCGATAATGCCCATGGCCTCGCCGTAGCTGAGGCCGGACCCCAGGACCAGGGTGAAGGCAACGACCGCGTTCAGGCCGAGGCCTGCGGCCAGGGCGAGGGGGTAGTTGGCGACGACACCCATGAGGATCGTCATGATGCCGGCGACGAGCGCGGTACCTGCGGCGATGCCCTGGGTGGTGATGGAGCCATCCTTGGGGACGGCGTTGCCCAGGATCGCCGGGTTGACGACCAGGATGTATGCCATCGCGAAGAAGGTGACGATTCCACCGCGGATTTCGTGACCGATGGTCGAACCGCGCTTGGAAATCTGGAAGAACGAATCGAGTGACTGTGTGAAGCCGCCGTGGGATGGGGCGGTCTGTGCTTGTGTGCTCACCGCTTAATCGTGCCTGCTCACGCGCCCGGGTGCAAACATACCCGCCGTGTTCCCACTTGTTGAGAAAGCACCCGGGCGCTCGTCCCGGGTGCTTCCCATAAGTCTGCGCTCGCCGAGGCGTCAGCCGGCCTCGGGCCGCTCCGCTTCCTCAGTCACGTCCCCCGAGGGCGTCGCCTCCTGCGCCTGCTGTGCCACGGCCTCGTCGCCCGCCTGCTCTGAGGCGCGCGGCATCGGCTCGGCGTCGAGCGCGCCCTCATTCACGCGGGAAGGACGAACCGGCCAGGCCGTTCCATTCTTGGGCACGTCCGTCTCCGAGTGAGACCCGCAGGTGTGGTCCAGGGAGACGACGGCGCCGTCGTCGGTCGCCCATTCGTTGGCGCACACGCCGAACATCGTGCGCATGCCGCCGCCCATCTTCATGAGAAAACCGCAGGTCGAGCACGTGTTGCGCGGACGACGGCCCGACTTGGGGCCGCGCTCCGACGCGTACCAGCGCTTCGCGGCCTGGCTGCGCCCCTCCTCGGACAGGACGCGGGGTCGGCCCAAGCCGAGCTCGCGCACGACCGGCAGGTCGAGGTCCTCGCTGGTGTCTTCGAAGCCCTGCTCCAGGCGCTCGTCGTCTGCCACGTAGGGCAGCGTGTCCTCGCGGGAAATATCGGAGGGGCGCAGGCGATCCTCCCACGGCACCCACTCGGGCGCGAGGAGTGCCCCCGCGCGCGGCGTCATGTCGACCTCGCACACGGTGGCGACGCGGCCGCGCGGCACTCGGGCGACCGTCACCGACCAGCACCAGCCCACGTACCCGGCGTCAGTCGACGCGAAGTAGTGGGTTCCCAGGCGCTCCGACACCATCTCGAAGCCCACGTGCTCGCCGACGGGACGCGGGTGCGCCACGGCCTCGGCGCCCGCGCGGGCCACGTCTTGCGCGGCCTCCAGGACGGCGTCCTTCTTCACTGCCCGAACACGGGCACCAGTCTTAGGCATCGAATTCCTCTGCGACGGCGCGCAGCACCTTCGCGATCTTGGTCGCGTTGTCCGGGTAGGAGCCGCGGCGCAGGGTAGCGCTCGAGGCGTCGAGGAGCTTGATGAGGTCCTCAACGACCGGCACCATCGCCTGCGGCTTGCGACGCTTGGCTCGGGCAACGGAAGCTGTCTCTTTCAGGAAGCGCACGCTCAGGGCCTGCGGTCCCTTGCGTCCGTCGGCCACCGAATACTCCACGCGAGCTCCCACCCTGGGGCTCGGCGCGTCGGACGGCAGCGCGGACGAGTGGAGGAAGACATCCGCCCCGTCGTCTCCCGTAATGAAGCCGAAACCGCGATCAGCGTCGAAGAACCTCACTTTACCGGTGGGCATGGTCCCCTCCTTCTATCAATAGTCTGTAGGCCGGGTAGGCTCCCCCTATCATAGGGCCCTCCCGCGCCCCGTGTGCGAGGCGTGCTCCCGCCTGTAGCGAACAGCACCGCCCGCTCCATCCCCGCGCGGTTTCGCGTAGACTGACCCCACGGCAGTAATCACACGTCGCATACTGAGTCACATGGTGGACGCGCGTGCGTAACGTGGTATATCTTTGCCTGTTCGCCACAACGCAGGAGGGCCCCGTGTCACGAATCCGCCGTTTCAGCCTCGTTGCAGTTCTCGCAACGCTACTGCTCACCCTGGGCGCCCCCGCCTTCGCGACCGCACCGGTCGCAACGAGCGGAATCGTCACCGACCCGGGCGGCTGGCTCTCCGACTCCGAGCGCGCGCTCATCGAAACCGCCGCACGCTCCGCGCGCGCGAAGGGCATCTCCGTCGACGTCGTCATCGTCGACAACCTCTCGGGCATCGACGGCGTCGAATGGTGCCGCAAGACCCTCGCGGCCTCCGGTACCTCGGACGGCAACATCATCTACTACATCGCCTACGACGAGCGCGTGGACGGCGAATGCGTCAACGGCGGTTCCATCTCGCAACGTGCGCGCGACACCGCGCGCACGGCCGCCGAGTCGAAACTGGCCAGCAAGCCCCTGACCTCTTCCGACGCCGCCGCGGGTGCCGTCGCCTTCATTAATACCCTCGCGAACAAGTCCACCACCTCCTCCAGCGGCACGAGTAGCTCGGGGAGCGGAACGCGCTCCACCTCCTCCGAGGGTCGGCGCAGCGCCTTCATTATCCTCATTCTCATCGTCGGCGGCATCATCGGCATCGGGTTCGCCGTGTCCTCCTCCTCGCGTCGCAACGAACGCGCCGCGGAGCAAGTGACCCGCACCAGAACCGAAGACACCGAGAAGAAGGTCTCGCAGGCCAACCGCCAGCTCCTCGCGGCAGACGAGCAGGTGCGTTCCGCCACCGACGAGCTAGACTTCGCGCGCGCCCAGTTCGGCATCGCCGCGACCGACCAATTCGCCCGCGCCCTGGAGGCCGCCCGGGATTCCGTCGCGCGCTGCTTTGACACTCAAAAGCAGATGAACGACTCCACCAACCCGATCTCGCGCGCGAACCTGGCGACGAGCATCATGCGCGACCTGGGGACCTCCATGAACCCCCTGAGCGCCGTCCAGGCCTCCTTCGAGAAGAAGCGCAGCGAGCAGGCGACGCTGCCTAACCGCATCACCGAGACCCACGAACGCCTCCTCGAGCAGCGCGCCGATCTGGAGCGCGCCAAGGCGGAGCTGGCCAGCATCGCGGGCATCTACCCTGCGCAGATGCTCGCCTCCCTCCAGGACAACCCCGAGCAGGCCGCCGCCCTGCTGACAACCGCCGGCGCCGCCCTGGAGGAGGCCCAGCGGATGGCCGAGACGGACCGGGCCCGCGCGGAGAGCGCCCTCGACACCGCACACCGCGCCCTCATGATGGCCACGCACCAGACCGACGCGATCTTCTCCGCCAAGTCCGACCTCGACGCGATCCACGACCGCCTCGGTGCCGCCATCGGCTCCATTTCGTCGGATATCAACGACGTGTCGTCTCTGAAGGCGGACCCGGCCATCTTCGACCCGCTCGTCGCCGATGCGCGCGCGGCGATCTCCGAGGGACAGGCCGCCCTCCTCAACAACGGCGACCCGTTGGCGGCCCTCGAACACCTGCGCAGCGCGGAGTCGAACATCGACGCCGCGCTCGCCCCGCTGCGCTCCAAGCGGGACAACGACGAGCGGGCTCTGTCCGCCGCCCGCTCCCAGGTGTCCCTCGCCGAGTCCGCGGTCATGCGCGCTCAACGCTACGTCCAGGGTCGACGCGGCGCCATGGACATGAACGTCCGCTCCACCCTCCACGACGCTGAGCAGTCCCTCGAGGCGGCCCGCGAGACCCTGAAGAGCGACCCGAACGAAGCGACCTCCCAGGCATCGCGGGCGCGCACCCTCGCCGACCGCGTCATGGCCACGCCCCTGGCCCGACCCGATACGAGCTGGTACGACGAGGACGACGATGACGACGACCGCTCGAGCAATTCCGGCTCCTCCCTCGGTGAGCAGATCCTGTGGTCGATCCTGTTCAACAGCGGCAGCTCGCACTCGAGCTCCTCGTGGGGGTCCAGCTCGAGTTGGGGCCGCTCCAGCTCGAGTTGGGGCAGCTCCAGCTCCAGCCATTCCTCGGGCGGCGGGTTCTCCGGGAGCTCCGGCAGCTTCGGCGGCGGCGGGTTCTCCGGTTCCAAGGGCCACTTCTAAGCGCGTCGCACCGGCCGCGAGCCGCCGCCGCGCCCCCGGCTCGCGGCGGCCTGCCCGCCTGAGCGCCCGCGTCGCGTACACTGACCCCAGACACACAACGTGACGCAGATTGCAACGCTCAGGCGACGCGGAACCGCTTGTGAGCGCATGCCGTTCCGTTCACCACCGACCAGGAGGGCCACGTGGCACTGATCCGACGCCTGTGCATCGCCGCCGTCATGATGGCAGCGTTGATGCTCGGTGGCTCGCCCGCCTTCGCAACCGAGCCGCTCGCCACGAGCGGACACGTCACCGACCCCGACGGCTTTCTGAGCGACGAGCAACGCGAAACTATTGAGACCCCAGCGAAATCGTTTTATTCCACATACACCACGTACATCGACGTCGCCGTCATTCCCAACTTCTCCGGCCAGGAGCCATTAGCGTGGTGCGAGGCCGCCCTCAAGCAATCGCGCAGCGCACAACAGGGCATCCTCTACGTTGTCGCCTACGAGGATGGTACGAACGTCTCCTGCGCGGGTTTGGAGCTAGCGAAAGATTCGATTACCAGGCTGATGCTGGACGGCGCGCTACGCGCCGCCCGTAACAAGCATAAAACCACCCCACTGACCCCTGAAGAGGCAGTGGAGGGCTCTCGCACGTTCATCGACTCTCTACGCAGCGATTACGACTTCAGGGCACGCAATGCTGCCGAGAACAGCAAGAGGCAAGAAGCTGAGGAGAAAAGGCGCGAGGAGCAAAAGAAGGAAGAAAACAAGAGGAATCGCGTCGTTAACATCTTCACATTCGTGCTCATTGTGATTGTCGTTGGCTCCAACGTGTGGGTTTGGGTGCGCAAACAGAGTGAACACGACTACGGCGAACCCCCAACTGTGGATACGGAACCCACCCCGATCGTGGACACCGTACGGCGCGACGCTCTGAGGGCAGCCGCAGATGTACGGCGGCGCCTATCGGAGGCCGAGGAACAGGTGCGTGCTGCCGAAGAAGACTGGAACTTTGCTCGCGCACAGTTCGGTAGCGCCGCGGCTGAAGAGTACGGTCGTCGCCTTGAGGCGGCCAAGGAGGCCGTCGCGCGCGGACGCGACACCCACACTCAGATATGCCACACCGTTGACTCCCTGGCCAAGAAGCGCCTGGCGGCGACAATCACGAAGGATCTGGACGAGGCCCTCCCTCCCCTGGAGAAGACGCGCGCGGAGTTTGCGGCACGGCGAAGGGAGCGCTCCACGCTGCCCGCGCAGCTTAGTGACGCTCGCGAGCGTCTGGTCGAGGAGCTCGCCGATCTGGAACGCTCGAAGGAAGAGCTCTCCAGCATCGCGGGACTCTACCCCGATTCCATGCTTGCTTCCCTCCAGGACAATCCACAGCGCGCGGCGGCGTTCCTGGAGTCCGCTCGCTCGGCACTGGACACGGCGAGCGCGCATATCGAGGCGGACCCGACGCGTGCCGCCTCGGCCCTGGACACCGCGCAGCGCGCCCTGACGATGGCGAATGCGCAGACGGACGCGATCTTCTCGGCGAAGACCGATCTCGACGCGATCCGGGACCGCCTCGGCGCCGCCATCGGGGCCCTGTCCGGCGACATCGCCGAGGTTGACGGCCTCGAGGCCGACTCGGCGCTCCTGGCCCCGCTGGTCGCCGACGCGCGGGGGGCGATAGCGCTCGGCCAGCGCGCCCTGGTCAACGACGAGGACCCCCTCGGCGCGCTCGAGACCCTTCGCGACGTGGAGCTTCGCCTGGAGGCGGTGCTCGCTCCCCTTCGGACGCAAGAGGCGGCGGCGCTCAAGGCGCGAGAGAGCGCTCAGCGTCATATTCGTGACGCTGATGCGGCCCTCGCGTGGGCGCGCAAGTCCTTGAGGAACCGTCAAGGCTCCGCCCTGTTTGACGCGAACAAGCTCCTGCGCGAAGCGGAACAGGCGATTGGCGAGGCTCGCGAGGCCCTCGACAAGGACCCTCTACAGGCGCGTGCGGCGGCCTCGAGGGCCACCGTCCTGACCAACCGCGCGCTCGCGACACCGGGGCGCCAGTAGAGGAGGTGAACGACGACCCACTGACAATGGAGCCAGACGATCGCGGGCCACAACGCTCGCGTCCGCACCCGGCCACCGGGTCATCAACGAACCACAATAATGTGACGGACCGCATATCATAGTGAACGCGCGGCGGCCCACGATCATGTATCTTATTCTGTTTGCCACCAACTAAGGAGGATAGCGTGCCACGGATTCGACGCCTAGGCATCGCGGCCGTCATGACGGCCGCGATAGCGCTCGGTGGCGCGCCCGCGTTCGCGACCGAGGCCGTGGGAGGCGCAGAGTCTGTCGTTGCTTCCGCCTCCACCCTCCAACACGCAGGATTCTGGCCTGATGCGCACCGCGTCGCGGCTCAGTCCTCCTCCCTCAGCAAGTCCTCGTCGCCCTCCCCCAGCCGGTCCTCGTCGTCCGGCTCGACCGAACACGGCCGAGGCTTCCTCTGGATGGTTGCCGCGGCATGCATCGGGCTGATCAGCATGGCCATCAAGGGTACCAAGGACTCGCAGGAGAGCGAGAGCGCCGGCCCCGAGCCCGCACCCACCACCGACGATACGGCACGGCGCGCACGCCTCAAGGCGCGCGCGGAACGGCTCAGGGCTGCCGAGGAGGCCCACCATCGCGTGCAGGGTGCGAACAAGCGCCTCGTCGAGGCAGCCGAGCTCGTGCGCACCGCCGAGCAGGAGTGGGACTATGCGCGCGCCCAGTTCGGACTGGCCGCGACCGAGCGTTTCCATCGCCAGGTCGAGGAGGCCAAGGCGGCTCTCTCACGCGGGTACGACACCCAGAAGCGCATCCAGGCCGCGGTGGTCCCCCAGACCAGGATGCGTCTCGCCGCCGAGATGTCGAACGACCTGGACGCGGCCGTGTCCCCCCTGCGCGCGGCCACCGCGGAATTCACCGCCAAGCGCGCCGAGCACGCCGCACTTCCTTCTCGGATCGCACAGGCGCGCGAGCGCCTGGCCGAGGAGCTCGCGGACCTTGAGCGTGCCAGGGAGGAGCTGGCGAGCATCGCGACCATTTACCCCGCCAAGACCCTCGCTTCGCTTCAGGGCAACCCGGAGCGTGCCGCGCAGCTGCTCGAATCCGCCCGCGACGCGCTGGAGACGGCGAGCGCGACGGTCACCAAGGACAACGCCCGCGCCGCCTCGGCCCTGGACACCGCGCAGCGTGCCCTGACCATGGCCAATGCGCAGACGGACGCGATCTTCTCCGCGAAGACCGATCTCGACGCGATCCGGGATCGCCTTGGCACCGCCATCGGTTCCCTCTCCGCTGACATTGGAGAGCTTGAGAGCCTCGAGTCCGACACGGCGCTCCTGGCCCCGCTGGTCGCCGACGCGCAGGAGGCGATCACCGTCGGCCAGGCCGCCCTCATCGCCAACGACAGCCCGCTCGAGGCGCTCGACCACCTGCGCACCGTGCAGGCCAGGCTCCGCGCCACCCTCGAGCCACTGCGCGAGGCCACCCCGGCCTCGCGCCCAACGCCCGGCGAGGATCGATCATGACGCCTCTGCCCACGCGCGTGAGTCCGCGCGACGACCTCACCCCGTCCTCGGCGCCGACACCGCTGGCCATCCGGCGGAGAATTCTCCGGAAGCTGACCCAGCTTCGGGGAGGGTTCTCCGGCAGTAAGGGCCACTTATCACCAACACCCACCGACCTGCGGGGCCCTGGCCTCGCGCTCAACCCGCGCACGAGCGCACATCACCACAAAGGAGAACATCATGGCTGAGAAGCAGACGATCCTGGGCCGTATCGCCCAGCTCGCGAAGGCCAACATCAACGCGATCCTCGACAAGGCCGAGGACCCGCAGAAGATGATCGACCAGCTGATCCGCGACTACACCAACTCCATCGTCGAGGCCGAGAACGCGATTGCCCAGACCCTGGGCAACCTGCGCATGGCCGAGAAGGACTACGAGGAGGACGTCAAGGCCGCGGCCGACTGGGGTCAGAAGGCCGCCGCCGCCTCCGCCAAGGCCGACTCGCTGCGCGCCGCCGGTGACGAGGCGGGAGCCACCAAGTGGGATGACCTGGCCAAGGTCGCCATCGGCAAGCAGATCCAGTTCGAGAACGAGGTCAAGACCGAGGAGCCCGCCCTCCAGGCTCAGCGTGAGGTCGCCGAGCGCCTGAAGAAGGGCCTGTCGCAGATGAAGGACAAGCTCTCCGAGCTCAAGTCCCGCCGCGACCAGCTCATCGCCCGCGAGAAGACCGCAAAGGCGCAGGCTCAGGTCACCGACGCCCTCTCCTCCATCAACATCCTGGATCCCACGAGCGAGCTCGGCCGCTTCGAGGATCGCGTGCGTCGCCAGGAGGCCCTGGCTCAGGGCAAGGTCGAGCTGGCCGCCTCCAGCCTCGACGCCCAGTTCGCGGAGCTCGAGACCGACTCCTCGCAGATCGAGATCGAGGCCCGCCTGGCTGCCCTCAAGGGCAAGTCGGCGGAGTGATCCGCGGCTAGCGTCGCACTCATAGAGCGGCCGGGCGGCCCCGCGAGGGGCCGCCCGGTTCGCATGTCACGAAGGCGTCGTTCGATCCCGCGGGCACGGGTCGGCGCCTCACAGGAAGGACATCGGGTCGAAGTCGTCGATGTCGATGATGTGGAGCCTGGGCAGGCGCACCTGGAAGGCGTGCACGTCGTATTCGAGGTCGATGATTTCCAGGCCTCGTTCCTCCAGCTCGTGGAGCTGGGAGGAGAGGAACTCCTTGAAGCACATGACCGCGACGCGGCGGCCCTGGTCCAGGAGCGTCTCGATCTGGGGCAGGAAGTCGGCGTCATGGCTGGCCAGGATGACGTCGCCCGTGCCGATCTGCGCGATCGCGTCCATCGTGCGCTGCAGGCCGACGTCGACGACCTTCATGTCGGCGGGACCCGACAGGGGGATCACCGAGTAGTCCATCGCCGTCAGGGCCTGGACGAATCCCATGGGCAGGAAGCCCGAGGAGCCGTTGAGGAAGAACAGGCCCTTGGCGCGCTGGCCCCAGCGACCGTGCGCGCGCTCCAGGACGCGATCCCATCGGGGGCGTTCCTCGGGGTTGGGGCGCCGATCCAGGACCGACAGGCCGAGCGTGGCGTCGATATTCTCGCCGTCGACGACGAGGTATGTCGTTTGATTATTAGAGCTTTCCATGGGGTTAATTGTAGATGCCGCGGCGGGGGTCACTATCGGCCTTGGGTCCTAGGACGGCGCCGGCCGGCCCGCGAGCGCGACCGGCTCACCCCCCGCCGATGAAGTATGGTGCCTCGATGACGTCGTGGGCAAAGCGCTGCGCCTCTTGCGCGGCGCCGAGCGCCGGAGGCCCATCGAGGACGAGGGTGGCGAGGCCGTGCACGTAGGCCCACAGGGTGACCGCCGCGCGCGGGTCGTCGGTGCCGTACGCAAGCGCGGCCAGCGAGCGTAGCTGGGTGCGCGCAGCCAGGCTGGCCGCACGCAGGCCCGAGTGAGCGCCCGCGTCGTACATGTCTGATCGGAACATGATCCGGAAGACACCGGGGTTCGTCAGCGCGCAGGCGAGGTATGCGTGTCCCGCGGCGCGCGTCACGTCCTGCGGCGCACGTCCCTCGCTCGTCTCCCTCGCCTCGCGCAGCGCCCGTTCGAGGTCTCGGTATCCCTCCTCGACGAGGGCGACGAGGATGGCCTCGCGCCCCTGGAAGTAGTGGTACGGGGCTTGGTGGGTGCAGCCCGCGCGTCGTGCGACCTCGCGCATGGACAGGGATGATGGCCCGCCCTCGTTGAGCAGGTCGCGGCTGATCGCGAGGATTGCCTCGCGCAGGCCATCGGATGTCGTAGAGCGCGTCATACACTCAGTGTAGCCGAGACAGCAGCCAGACTTGACAGTGTCTAGCAGGCATGTTGTCATAAGTAGACGCTGTCTAGTTTTGGGAGTTTCCATGTATGATGCGATCGTTATCGGCTCGGGCATCGGCGCACTCACGACGGCCGGCCTCCTTGCCGGAGTCGCGGGAGCGCGCGTGCTTGTCCTCGAAAAACACAGCACCCCAGGCGGCCTCACCCACTCATTCCGTCGGATGGGCGCTTCCTGGGATGTCGGGCTGCACTACGTCGGCGACATGCACCAGGGATCCCGCCCACGCCAGCTCTTCGACTACCTCACCGACGGTGCCCTCGCATGGAACCGCATGCCAGCAGGCTACGACCGCTTCTACCTGCCCGGCCACGGCCTCGACGTCACAATTCCCGCCGGCGCCGACGAGTATCAACGCCTCCTCACCTCACTATTCCCCCACGAAAAGAAAGCCATTCGCCGCTACTGCAGGGACGTCGCACGCGCCTATTCCTGGATGTCACTGCACTACGCCCGCGAGATGGTGCCCCCACGCACGGCCCCCGCCGTCCGCCTCGCCCAACGCGCGCTCGTAGGCCACGCGCTCGAACGGACGCAGCACTACATGGAACGCAGATTCCGCGACCCCGCGCTTCGCTCCCTCC